>Ga0075030_100000927_pt1 | contig 26265 bp, 27 predicted proteins | sample LitLauG_LLR_2012_FD_71393 | JGI IMG/M metagenome (GOLD analysis project Ga0075030, IMG submission 71393) | Freshwater sediment microbial communities from Pennsylvania, USA - Little Laurel Run_MetaG_LLR_2012 | ecosystem: Environmental > Aquatic > Freshwater > Creek > Sediment | place: USA...
CGAGAGACCTTCGACGGTGGCGATGCGTCTCTCCTCTTCCGACATCGAATTCTGCGCTTGCGCTTGCGCTTGCGGCTGCGCCTCGGAAACAACTTCGACTAAATCGACTTGCATGTCACTCATTTTAATTGGTTGTCAATTCAATCGATTGTGGTGGCGGAGAGATTCTTTCGGTCGACACCGTAATTTCGGAAGTTATAATATGCCAGATAACAAGCAGTGCGATGCCGGCGAGACAAATGGCGCCGACATAGAGACGTGAGCGCGAGTGGCGTTCGGCGGCGCGACCGGCGTCGACGCGTAGTTGTATCGATTGTTCGACGAGACTCTCAACGGAATTGCCAAGCGCCACAAGTTTCTCGCCGCGCTGGTGTAGACTGGGCATGAGCGTGCCGAGAGTGCGCAAAGTGTCGGCAATATCCTTGTTAATTGCATCCATTCATACGAAACGCCAGATGATCTCGGCAGAAGATGTGCGCGAGAATTTCAGTTTGATCACCGTGCTGTTTTTTGTGCTGGAACGCGTGGCGGCAACCTATTTGGCGTGCGCTCTGGGAATCTCGTTCGCTTACGTTTCGTGGAGAATAATGACGGCGCCAATTGTCTTCTTCCGCTATCTGTGGCGAGGCCGCGAAGCGTTTTCCAATCTTCTCTTTGGCGCGCCAAAAATCCGCAGGAGACCGTCTAAAGAAGCAGCAGCAGCAGCAACGGCAGGTCAACCAGACGCGAGTGCAAGCGAAGAAGAAGACTAGTTTCATTAAACTCGCATTGCTTTGCCCGAAGCGACGCCGAGGAAAAACATGTCAACCGAGAGGCCCGCCATGCCACCAACAAGACCGCCCAGCGCCGCGTAGCAAAACGGATAGACGCCAATCATGCGTTCGTGGTCGCGCGAAGTTGCCATCAGATGCAAACCATACGCGCCGCCTAGAAGCACGCCGATGGAGGTGCCGAAAATCGTCGACATCTTTTTTTGATGTCAACTCGTTCTCAAGCGCGCCGCGCGCGGAAACGCCTCGGTGTAGAGACATATTCATGCTGGCATTGTTCTTTTTCTTCATCGACGCAGTGCGCGCGACATGCGTTACCGGATTATGTACCAGCGACGCCGATTGCTCCACGTGTGCCAGTTCAGCGTCACATCCGATCTGGATGCAATACGATGTAAAATTCAAATGCGAATTTGGCTGCACGCCCGATTTGACAACTGGCAACGCTTCCGTAACAACGATCACGGAAGCATGCGCGGTTCGCAGCACTCTCTGCTGCTTGCCTCTGCAAGATATCTCGGTGTGCGAGGTGAAAACCTGCTACCAGACCGGTGCGTGCGGACTCAACGGTCAGTGTCCAATCACGCAACCGGCGACGTTTCGCGACCCGCCTCTCACGAATTGCTGCGTGTTCGATTCCGACTGCCCGCAATCGGTTGGCGGATGTACGTCAAACGTCTGCTCGAGCAATTCGTGCCAAGCAAGGCTCAAGTTCGCCACATGCTGCGAGACCGCAGCCGATTGCACGACGGCATCGACGGCGGCCTGCGCCGCCGTGGCTTGCTTACCCGATCCGTTCCATTCGCCGCTCGGTCAATGTGTCACCGGCATCGACGCGAATTGCGTGTGTTCGTCGAATCTCGATTGCAACGATGGCAACGTGTGTTCAACCGACATCTGCGGTCTGAATCAGCGCTGCACATCGGCTTATTTTCCAAACTCAGGCGGCTCGGGATGCTGTGCGAGCGGCGACACTGCCGTCACTTCGTGCAGCACAGGGGACGCGTGCCTCCAGATTCTCGGTTGCAACGACCAGAGCGTTGTTGCCACACCATCTCTCACATTTCTTCCATCCTACACATGCGTGACGGATCAGCAGCGCGGTCGCGGTTGTTGCACGTCGTTCAACGACTGCGGAGCGCTGCTGCTCAATACAAGTTCTCCGTGTGTGCAGTCGGCGTGTTATTTTGCCAAAAATATGTGCCTCCTCAACGGCGAATTTACCGTCGGCAGTGTGACGCTGCCATGCTGCTACGACTCGGAGGATTGTGAGCCGCACGGTCAGACGGGCAGTCGATGCACCTACTTGTCGTGTCAGAATCCGTTTTTCATGGCGTCGAATCCACAGGAATACTACACGTGCACGTCAAACACACTGGCTGGCTGTGTTTCGACCGACGTCGCAACGACGAATGTCGCTCCCTCGACGCCTGGCTTTGAACGACGTTGCGCATGGACGTGCGGCCAGCCTGGCGCCAATGTGGTAAATCTGCTCGTCTCGCTCAGCAATCCTTCGAACGGTGTGCACTCGGCATTGCCACTCTACACGTACAATCTCATCGTGCGCGTGTTCAACAATCAACCGGCATTCACCGGCATTGTCGACTCTGTTACAATGGTGCCATTCGACTACTTTCCTTCGTCGCGCACGCTGCCTTCGAATCTCTTTGTTATCGACACGCCAGCGACGGAGGTCGGTGGAACGTACAAGCAGAAATTCAATCTCAACGGTCTCATGACAATCTATCCCGATGAGACGCTGGTTGTGGCGATATCGATTACGTTTGGCGTCAATGCAACCGAATTGATGTCGACGAGCGTAGCGCTCGACATTGAGCCGTACGATATCTGCACGGCGGAACTCACTGTCAACGCGGTGCCGGGAACCGATGGCACTCCGTGCGCAATGAATCACGTGCAACCGACCGGTGATCTCGGAAAGATCCTTCCGCGTGCCGTTGTCTCTGGCGCGCCGCTGGCGATTGCGTTTCCCGCCACTTGTCCGGCGCTGTGCAATTCTCTCTCGACAAGTTCGACAACACTGGCGACAATAACTCTGCCGCCCACACCTCCGACAACGCCGCCCACTACTGCGACGGCGACAACGGCGACGGCGACTCTTGGTCAGATAATGGGCCAGGCATTTTTCGACGCCAACGGCGACGGTTTCTATCAACCCGCCACCGAATCGATTGCGCGCAACTTGCGGTTTCAGTTGTACTCTGCGGCCAACCACTCGATTGTCGCCAGTACGAATACGGATTCCAATGGCGTATACCGATTCACTGGTGTGTCGTTTACGTTCTACGTTGGCGTGCTTGGCTCGACACTGCCCTACGGTTACATGCCGACGATTGTGCCGGCGTCGTATGCGCCAGCGGAGCCGGCCAATCTTTTCCACGCAAACACACTTCTCACAGCAGTTTACTCGGTCTACGGTGCAGACGCCGCCAATGTCGACCTTGGACTCGTGCCTGTGCCAGGCTGCGCGCGTGCCACGCCGCCATCGACGCCGACGCACGGCATTCAAGTCGAGTTTCAGAGCAGTTCTACATCGTGCACGGCTTGCTCTTCGCTCTCGGTGTTGCGTTCGAAGTGCTCGCCGAAGCGCTGCGCCAATCTCATTACGCGACAATTCATCGACGTCTATGTCACTGTGTCGAATCACGGCTTGATGATGCTTGGGCGCGACTCGCTCGCTGTGCGCTTGAACAGCATTGGAGTCGGACCTCACGAGGCAGATTTGCGGCCCTACTCGTGCGCCGAGGCGTTTGCGATCGACGCCGTCAACGGCTACTCCCTGTCGAGTGGTTCGGAAGCCGTGACGTCTCCGTCGACGTCGAAAGGCCTGGCGACGGCGGCGTTCGGCTGGAAATCGCTGGCCGTCGGCACTGACGTTGTGACGGCACACGCGCAATTCATCTACTGCTCGAGCGACGTGATTACCTACTTCAATATTACAGCCGAGATTCTCGACGACAGTTGCGTGCAAAGTATTGTGGCGTGGAATCGCTGCAATCAGACAATCGATATCCGCACGTGCCAAGCAACGCTTGCCGCAAACGTGCCCCGCTGCGCCGGCTGTCCGCCCACACCTCCGCCAAGCACAACATTGCCGCACGCCACAACGCTTCCCGAGTCGCAACTGGATTTGACCGTGCAGCCCTATTGCTTCAGTCCGTTGTGCGTCAATTCGCAGACGTTTGTCGAATTGCGTTGTCGCGACACGGCGGCTGCTTTGGCGCAATGCGAGGCGGCAGCGAATCGTGGCGAGGTGATGTATCAGGCGGTTGTTACAAATCCCTCGTCGGCTCCGCCGAGTGAGCCGGGAGCACTGGTTGTGCACTATCAACGACACGCCATCGGCGACGAGCAACTTGTGTGCGGAGAGAAGTACGGCGACGGTGCCGTGCTGCCTGTCTATGTGATTGTCGATCTCACTGGAGCACCGAGCCCGTTCACGCCCGTTTTCACCGACAAAACGCAAAACACACAAACGCAGACGGCAGATTTCACAGTCGCATTCCCGTCTCTCGCGGCGGGCCAGCAATTTATTGTCTCTCTGATAGCGTTCGAGTGCTCGGCTCACGCACTCAATGTAACATTTAGCGCTAGCATCAATTCGTTGCGATGCCGTGACGCATCGTTGTGCTCGAAACTAGCACCGCCGATGCCGAGCCTGACGAGTTGTGTGCGGTACCGAACGAGCGGATGCACCGAAGACGTTCCCGGTGTGCTAGGTCTCGGATTTGGTTTGGAACACGCGGCATCAAATCCGAACAGCCAAGCATTATGGCCCTACATTATCGCGGCGCTTATATTCTTACTCATTGCGGCGCTGGTGATTTTTATTATCCTACGCAAGCGACGGCGAAATATGTTAACAGCAGCCAAGATGAGCATTGCCGCGGCGCGCGCCACGACGCGCGAACCAGAGAGGTACACCGGTGAAATGATGCGAACGAGAAGAACGCAATGAACAATTCATTAGAAGCCGACTTGCGGAATTTGCTTCACGTCTATCTCGCGCGAGCCCACTGCAGACGCCGCCACCTTTGCCGCGGCTTGCAGACGAGCGAGTTGTGACGCCGACGGAGACATCTTCTCGGAAATTTGCGCCTTTGATTGAAACTTTTTCAGTAATCTTTCGCGCAAAGATTTTTTTTCGTCGCCTGTCAGCGCCAAATATACGTACAGGCCCAAATTGGCAAACCGACCAGAAATTTCTGATTTTTTCTTCTTCGTGTTTAACTCTCCGCGCTTTGGTTCCTTAAACGACGAGACAAAGAATCGCACCAAATCATTTCTCGGATCTTTGACAAGTCGAATGGCGTCGGTCGATGTCAAATTCAAGACACTGTCCTTGGCAATAAGAGCTTCAGTGTAGATCTGAAAAAGGGAAAATTCGAAGTCCTTGAAAGCTTTGTCGATGTTTGCTGTCTCCTGTGAACTTTCACCAGATTTTGCACTGCTGCCTTTTTCGATCAGACTTTCAGCGATTTTGTCGAGAAGACTGTATCCTTTGTCTGTTCTCGCCGCCTGAAAGTCCGAAAAAACACGGATGAAATTTTTGTACGTCTTCGCAACAGATCTGACAATTTCCTCTGCAATTTTTCCTGCCTCTTTGTCTGCGTATGCAGAAGATATTTTTTCAACCGCACTGTCAATTTTTTTCTGTGCATTGACAATTTCTTTGGGGTCTTTTTTGACGCCGGGTTTTTGTTGATAGACGTATTCTTCTGCATACTCCATCAAACGCACGGAAAGTTCGCGAAATGACTTTGCTGCCGCGTCGCTCTTTGTCGAGAAAATCGCGTCGCTCGGCAATGTGTCAATCGACAGTCCCGTCGGCACGATTGTGTCTTCAAGGCCGTCGAACTCTTCGAGCTCACTGTCGTATCGATCGACGTATTCGTCGTCGTTCTCTCCGTCTCGACGAAGCGGCGGACGAAATGCTCTGTGAGACGACAAAAATGACTCATTCTCCGGCATCATCTTTGTGTTTTTGTGCTTATTTTCCTTGTGTTTGCCATGCTTTGCACCGCTGTAGAGAAGTGCATCTTTCATCGCCTCGTCGGCCTTTTTCGACTTGCGATGCTTGCGCTTCTCTTCGTGTTTTCCGTGACGTGCACCGCTGTAAAGCGTGTCAATTACGCTGAGCAGGTCGCTCATGACACGTGCTTGTTATTTTCTGACACTCCCGGTGCCGAGAGAATGCAAAGGAAACAGAAAATGTTGCGTCGCAACGCTAAAAATAAAACTGAATCGACTCGACACACAAACGTGCGCCCACCACGAGCAGACAGCAAATAATCGATGAGTGAGCGCATCGATATGCCACTCGAGTCGCCCAATCCGTGGCTCGAGACAAAACGACAACTCCTCATAGCGCCTCGCGCGTTGCGCTACGTGTTCGCCATCGCTTTCTTTTCTATGTTCGGTCTTACCGGCTCGGGCGCTATGCTGATTCCATTCTTCATCGACGAGTTTCAGTACACCGATGTCGAGGCGAACACGATGCGTGCTTTGATGGTTGTGTCGTACATCGTGCTCAGCCTCATAACGGGCGCCATATTCGATCGCATCGGTCCGCGCGTTTCACTTATCGCCGGAGGAGTTTTCGGTGTTATCGGCAGCGTCGTGCTCGCCTTGGCGCGCGACCGCGTCACGCTGACGTTTGGTGCGCTCGTTTTCGTGCCTCTCTCACTCTCGTTTGTCTCGCCCGTCATTCTGATTCTGCTGAAACGCTACTCGTTCGAGGGAAATCGACGCGTCGTTTTCTTACTCGCATATTTGATCAAAAACATCGGCGCCGGTCTGAGTTACGATTTCGTCGACGTTGTTCGCGATCGATTTCTCGAAACAGAGAGCGTCGTTATTTACCACCAGTATCAGGCGACGGCGGCACGTGTTATTTTTCTCGTCGGCGCCTTGTCGACGCTACTCGGCTCTGTCATAGCGGCGTATGGCATAGAGAACCTCGTTGTCGATGGCAGAGGAGAAATCATACAATTCACAACAGCTACAGCCGCCGCAATGATCAACAATGTCGAAGCGGCGCCGCCGCTCAAATCGAGGCGGTGCTGCGGATTGATTATTGCTGAACGCAAGTTCGCGGCTCTCGCGGTCTTTTCTATTATTATGGCGCCTGCGATGAAACTGTTCGCGTACTGGAACAATTTATTTCCGAAAGCCTCGGTGCGCGAGCTGGGCGAGTCGGCAAAGTTCGGCTTTGTGAGTTCGATCAACGCGTGGATGATTGTTCTCCTACTCGTGCCGTGGTCGCATCTTCTTCGACGCTACGCGCTTTACAAGAAGCTTATCGCCGGCACGGCAATGGCGTCGATTTCCATGTTTATTCTCGCAGCGCCCGCCGGCTACGCGACCTACATCAGCGCACAGGTTATTTTCACGCTGTTCGGCGAGATGGTCTTCTCGCCGCACGTCGACGAGTTCGCAACACAATTCATGGCAACGGGCCACGAGGGCGTCTACTCATCGCTCACGAGCCTCTACTTGGTTGCACCGAATTTCCTCGGAGACGTTTTCGCCGGCGAGCTACTCGCGAAATATTGCCCGGCATCTGGCGAACGGCAGTGCTGGGCGATGTGGGTCATCATCGGACTCTCTGGACTTCTCTCGACAGTCGGGCTGATTTTTGCACGGCGTTTTCTATTGTCGCGACTCGACGAAAAGCAGAATTTCGAGGATACACCGACAAGTGCTGTTGTATCGCCTGAGTCGGCGACGGAAAAGCGATTTGTTATTGTTGAGAAGCAACGCAGCGCCGACGACGACAACGAAGACGTTATCGAAATGATGCCAAGGAATTAAACAATGACCGATAAACAACCAGAAGAAAAGAAAGAAACACCTGCCGACTCGCTTGTCGAGTGTTCGGGGTGTCACGTGAAAAAGACGCGCGAAGAATTCTCGCGCACCCAGTTGCAGCGTCGACTCAGCAAGAAATCGAATGCCTCCGGCAATGTCGGTTATTGCAAGAAATGCATCAGTGCGCACAATCGCGAGCGTAAATACGGCGTTTCCGATCAAGCGTTGCAAGCAATGCTAGCTGCGCAGAAGGGAAAATGTGCGCTCGACTTTTGCGGTACCTTCATCGACTCGTCGACAGCGCATGTCGATCACAACCATGAGACAAAAGCCGTGCGCGGCCTTCTCTGTGTTGGCTGCAACACTGGCATCGGCAAGTTGAACGACTCGCCCGAAACACTTCTCGAGGCAGTGTTGTACCTCGCGCGCTCCTCGTCGACAATTACACCGCAAGCAAAGCGTTCGATGGCGACTAGCGTTTCTGAGTTGACGAAATGGCTCGTTCTTGTGCCTCTGAAACCACGAATGGTTGAAGTTAACGGCGGCGAAGACGCCGAACCAGACAAAACCAAGAAAAAATAAACCGTTTCGCGGTGCCGCTGGATTTTTTCTCAGTGTATTTTTATTACTATTGAAAGAAATTTACCACAGAATTTTTCTTATTTTATTTTTCTGGTGTTTTTTTGGTGAGATGTGCCGTGGGATTTTTCTGGTTGAGCTGGAGGATCGTGAACATGGCCGTGGGATTTTTCTGGTTCTTTTGTGGGATTTTTCTGGTTGAGCTGGAGGATCACGAGGTTTGTGATCCTCCACATACCCAAGATGGAAAAATTTTCGAACTCGAGTTAGATATCAATTCACGTTATTTATGCATTTTACAACATATTTCACAATACAACTGTGGTCTGTATGGCCTTCAATGACCTTGAAAAGGAGCCCGGAAAAATGCGCAATCCGAGATCCCGATTTTTCGGGTCCTCGTTGGGGGTGTGTTGGATTCCCTACGGACCGTAGTTATGTTGTAAAATATGTTGTAAAATGCATAAATAATACGAATTGATATCTAACTCGAGTTCGAAAATTTTTCCATCTTGGGTATGTGGAGGATCACAAACCTCGTGATCCTCCAGCTCAACCAGAAAAATCCCACAAAAGAACCAGAAAAATCCCACAAAAGAACCAGAAAAATCCCACGGCCATGTTCACGATCCTCCAGCTCAACCAGAAAAATCCCACGAAAATTTTGCGCCCAAAAAAACCCGCAAATTAAATTTTTGCCGTTAATTAATGTTAATTTTACGGAGTTATTTGTGCCCAGACTTGTGAAATTTTAAGCAGAAAAAAACCGAAAATTTTGATTTTCCGCGTTTTTGACCTGGAGGATCGCGAACAAGGCCGTGGGATTTTTCTGGTTCTTTTGTGGGATTTTTCTGGTTATTTTGTGGGATTTTTCTGGTTATTTTGTGGGATTTTTCTGGTTGAGCTGGAGGATCGTGTCACATCGGCGAGTGAGTGATGCGGATGGCAAAATTTTCAAACTCGAGTTAGATACGAATTCGCATTATTTATGCATTTTACAACATGTTTTACAATACAACCATGGTCCGTAGGCCACGCAATGGACCCTAAAGGGAGGCTGGAAAAACTCGCGATCCGAGATCCCGATTTTTGGTGTCGGTCTTTGGGATGTGTTGGATTCCCTATGGACCATAGTTGTATTGTGAAATGTGTTGTAAAATGCATAAATAACACGAATTCGTATCTAACTCGAGTTTGAAAATTTTTGCCATCCGCATCACTTACTCGCCGATGTGACACGATCCTCCAGCTCAACCAGAAAAATCCCACAAAATAACCAGAAAAATCCCACAAAATAACCAGAAAAATCCCACAAAATAACCAGAAAAATCCCACGGCCTTGTTCGCGATCCTCCAGCTCAACCAGAAAAATCCCACGAAAATTTCGCGCCCAAAAACCGCGAAAATCAAATTTTGTGGTATTTTTATTGCTGTGATTTTTCCTTGTTGTTAGATGCAATCAGTTCTCTAGCCTGCTCGACCATATTTTGCAACAAGATAGTATTCTTTTTACTCGCCGCCGACCAATCCTCGTCACTACTATTCGAGTCCGCCATTACAATCCAGTTTGCGCGCAGCGTTTCATATTCCGGTGTGTCGCTTAGCGGATCGCAAATTCTCAGCACTTCTCGCGCGAACGCCGTTCTGTCACTCGTCTATGCAATCTTGCCGTAGATAGATGCAATCGAATGACATGAACAGGCGAGCGATAGTTTACAAAGTGCGCGAGGCGAGGATTTCAAGGCCGGCAATTATATGCTGGCTAATGGTTCTTGGCGGCATTGTCGTTATTGCGCTTGTCGCACTCCTCGCACCCGATCAAACTGTTCAACACTCACCACCTTCAAATTAACAATAACATTGATCGCGTTTACTGAACCGAGCACCAAGAGTCGTAACGAGCAAGGCGACATCGAGTAAAATGTAGCATTTCTCAAACACGCGGCTGCGAATTGAATGCAAATCGCGCAAATCGGCGCCGCTCCATGTACTTTCGTCCGACTCGTAGTTCCACGCCGCAGCGCACGTCTTAACAACTTCGGAAATGAGCGCGCCAATTTTGTTGCCCGATTGCCCGATGAGAATTTCGACAAGCGCGTCATATTGGCGTATGTTGTACAGCGCGACAATGAAATGGTCGACGCAGTCAGTGCCATCGAAACACCTTTGTTTGTTGCGCAGGTCGAGAATCTCGCGTTGGTTCAAGCAATTCACACGCGCACGCGCCGAAAGCGGCACAAGTTCGTCGGAAACCCACGAATTTAGGTGCGCTCGCTTGGTGAAATTCAGTTGTTTGTACCGCCAGATAATACGCGAAACTTCCTCTTCGACGCTCATTTTTCGCGGGCGCTCGCGGTGGTGACGCGGAATGAGCGAGAGCAAGTCGGCGTATTTTGTCATCGTTCGACCGGTTTCGATGGAGAAGTTTGCGCGAGCCGGCTTCGCGGCTTTTACGCATCTCTCGATTTGCGACACAAGGGAGCTGGCCGACGAGGCTTTTGACAAATGCCAGCCGCAAGCCGGATACACCGTCGAAATGCACACTATGCCGCTGAATCAGACGAAATTCTCCATCCGACAAATGTTGCGCGAAAAAATGTGTGCCGAAGTGGTGTCTTCGCCCGATGACAGTTTCGACGATGGCGACGACGACACAGAAGAAATTGAGAGCGCAAAGAAATCTCCCACGCTATCGTCTACTGCATCGTCGTCATCGCCGTCGTCTTCAACGTCTTCATCAGAAAGAAAGAAGCGCTCTCGTGAATGAAGCGTCAGCATTCCGGTTTATTTCCAAAGCGCTTTGCGTTGTTGCGCGCGCCTTTAATTGCCGCCGCAGCGACAGCTTCCAAACCACCCGATAAACTCAGAGGATTGATGGACGATGAGCGTCGTCCGGTTTTCGACGGTTGCGGTGCTCTTGGAGATGGCGTGCGAGGCGAATACTCGCCGCCGGAAATCATGCGCCTTTCTATCGGCGTCGCGGCTCCGCTATTCTGTTCGCTACATTGCGCGATGCGGTCGAGTTTCGCTTTGCATCGCTCGATGAGATTGCGCATTTCCTCGTAAGTCATCCGCGCTGGCTCGGCGTTGTTCAAAAGAGACACCAGCGTGTTCCACGAACGATTCGAAGCCTTCTCGGCCAAATCCGTCGACTGCAACGCCGCGCCCTCGTCGGATTCCTCTCCGTCGTCTTCTTCTTCGTCGTAGCGGCGTCGCGATTCCCCGTAGGCGAATTCCGCCATTTCTATATGCGAAGCGTCGGCGAGATAATGTCGCTTTACCGGCACGATCGTGGCGAAAAAATCGGGCACAGTGAAAATCTCGAAAATCGAACACAGCATCACGGCCACAATAATCGCAATCTCGCCGCCAAAATCCGTGTTTATGATGCGCTCGCAGAGAAACGCCACGGCACACGGCAGTTGCATGATCTGGATCGTGTGTACGGTCATACGGAAGCTCGAACGCGAGCAGAAGGTGAAGATTAGGATGAACGACGCCATCGACAGCACGGCTAGCCAGACAAGTTCGACCTCGGCCGAGACGGGCGGTATTGACGAGTTCCAGTAGGAGCCCCATGTAATGAGCGCCTCGAAAATCGGCACAAGAAGACAGTAGTGCAGCAACGAGGAACGCTGATGAACACGCCACCAGCGATTCGAGCCGTGCGCGCTCTCGAAACGCGTCGAGCGCACGCAGAAGGGCGCCATCATCATGACACAGCGCACGAGCGAAAGAGTTGTGAGTGCGATTGAAGTTCCAACTCCTACACGCCGAACAATGCAATCATCCATTGCTTGGAATTGTTGCGTACATCGGTGTCTCGCAGAAAACCGCAACGTCCATTCCGCACGTTCGTGATAGCCACGCGTAGCATCCAGGTATCGTTTTCAGCAACGAGACAAATCCAGCGTAGGTGAACAAGTAGAGCACGGTGGTAATTGCTGAAATGGCAAGATTCGCCAGCAATTGCCACCAATAGAGATACTCGTTTACCATCAAACCGACGACAAACATAATCGGTAGAAATACTAGCAAAATGCGGTAGAACCAACCGACATGAAACGCGTAGCGCGGATGTTTGACGAGACCGACTCCAACTGAGCACCAGAACGTGAGCGTCGTCACAAACAACGCGTCTGGCAAAGCGTATTGCGGAACACAGCACTTGGTGTGATCAAACGCAGGTGGCCTCTCGCTCATTCCCGCTCGTGCGATTCGTAGCATGTAGAAGTACACACCGTAGTTGAGCGCGAGACTCGTCACAATGAAGAACAAATCACTCAGCGCAATTGCCAGTGCGTAGTAGAAAACAAGGATCCACGTCGGCAACAACTGGAAGTAGCCGAGGATCTGTCGCATCTGATCCAGCCCATCGTTTTTCTCCAACCAACAATAGACGCCAAACGGCGCGCTATTCATGAGCGAAGCCGGCGATTAATCGAGAACGTCTCGCGTGCGTCTATACAACTGCACCGATCAAAATTGCGTTAAACGATGAGCGAACATCGCATTTCCTATCCTATGCTCAATTACAGTGCGACGTCGAACAGTTCCACGGCGCCTGTGGCGCAAGCATCCAGTGCCACTTCAGCCGCACCAAGTGCTCCGTCAGAGCGAGATACAAAGTGTGCGCTTTGTCTCAATTCTCTATCGAATGTCGTTGGCGCAACATTTGTTGTGCTGTCGTGTACGCATCTCATGCACAACCGGTGTTTCATCCAGCACGTATCGAACACGAAGAAGGAGCACGAATGCAACGAGTTCTTCGGCGGACCGCTGGTTTGTGTGCACTGTCTTGGAAACACGAGCGCGGCGCGCAACGGCGGCGCCAGCTTGCGCCGTGCACTGATCGACCGCGAAGAAACACTGAAATACTTTCGCACCGGCTACAACGGTAAATACAAGATTCCCTACAACGCCTCTCTCGCCGACAGCGATCTCACACTCGAAGAGAAGCGATCGATGCTGGGCATTGCGCTGACGTGGCGTGGCAAGGACACGACCGACTATTCCGTGTTCGGCCCGACCGGAGGCAGTTCGGAGGCAGTGACGCGCGAATTGCTCGCGCACAGAAGAACGATCGACGCGATCTTCGAGAATCGCACGTACAAATTCAATGCGCAGCATTTGTATCGACTCGGCGTGCGAACAAAGCAGGACGTCTGCGCACTCGGCTACAATCCGCTCACGCATCTCGGCGTTGCGTATCGCAGTCATTGTCCGTTGTGGATGATGGTCGAGGTTTACGGCGTCGACGCCGACGATCTCTTCAAGGAATTCACCGCCGACGCGCTTTTGCGAACCAATTTGACTTGCAAGGAATTCTGGCTCGCCGGCGTGACAATGCAATTGCTGATCGATCACAAACTGACAAAGGAGGCGTTTCTGCGCTACGCCAACACGCAGAGTGCACACGATATGTTCGCCTATCTCGAACTGGAACCGGCGCATTTCACGCGTCTTGGAGTGACAGGCAGTGATATTAGTGCGGCGTGGAAAACCGAGGCGGCGCGCGACGCCGCTGTCCAAACGCTGCTCGAGAACGTGATGGAAGAATAAATCCTCGACTACACATCAGCGTGCGCCGCACGCACAAAGCAAAACCACCGGTTCCGCGCATGCAGTTTGATTTACACGACGCACAGCACTTTCATTCACAAGTCCACGCCGCGCTAAGGAAGCGATTTCGATTGCGATTTCTCTTCTTCGTCTGTGTCGATTGGTTGTTGTTGCTTCTCGCAATTTGCGTCACGTGGAGACAGACGGCTCTCGGAGTCTTTCTCGTTGTTGCACTTGTGCCACGTCTGCTCGCCGAGCCGCTTGTCTTATTCTGGAACGGCGAGGTGTTCAAATTGTACACGAAAATCGAATTCCACAGAAGCAGCTTGTTGAGGCGGTCGGCGTTGCTTTCCTACTGTCCGGCAGCAATGGCATGGATGTGGGCCAGCGTATTTGCCGCGTTTCTGATTTGCGGAGCAGTGATTTTATTCGGATTGTTGGTGCTGGCACTCTCTTTCGCCGTCGGCGTGCTGAGCGGTTTGGAGGCGGCAGTCCTCGAGATTTTCATGATAGCGTTGTCTGGCTACTTCTTCTGGTCGGAGCGAGCGGCGTACAACTGGTGTGTGACGCGCAATATCGACGACGCACTGCAAAGCGACGAGAGGCGGCGCGCATTTGTTATGGCGTCGAGCGCGTTAATTCATCGCGAAATCGAAGATCGCATGCGAAGGAAAACGGCGTTTCTCGATTCGAAAAGACATAAAACAACAAATTGAAGCCGCGCATGCGTTCTTCATTCCTGCGCTCTGCGCACCGATCGCTGGTAGACGAGACTGAAAATCGCGACGACAAGCGACGCGACCAACATAATCGACAACACGATTGAGGAAATCGGCACAATCGACCCGCTCGTTCCTTCGGAGCAGATTGTCTGCTCGTAGACGTTGGTGAAGCTCGGGCATCGATCCTGACGCGCCACTTCGAAGACGGCCGCCGTGATCGTGCCAGCGAGGCCGACAGCATCGGCGACGATAATAAACCACGGCCACACCGGACCGACGGTGCCCCACGTTGCGAGAGAGAATCCAAATGAAATTCCGGCGACGTTCATGAGATCCAAGCGAAGCGACCACGCATCATTGAGCGTGAACACCTCGATAATCACAAGTGCGAGAAGGAACAAACCACCAAGAACGCCAATGACAAGGTGTGCATAATTGAGCGCCAATGAACCGAGGTAGAAAACGTTCAACTGCTGCGCGGTGTAGCGCAGTTTGGCCTTGGTGTTAAGACCAATTGCGAACATGCGCGACGCGATGGCCTCCTTCGATGTGTGTTGAGGCAGAGTTGACATTATTTTTCCGCGTGCATTCAGAATCTCCGCCGTTGTAACATCGTTGTGGATCTGCTCGGCTCTGCCGAGCCACACCCAGGCCAGAATTGTTTGCACAAGCGAAAGTAGCAAGTACGCGCCGGCGTAGATCAAATTGATGTAATACAGACCGGGCTCTGAAGTGCAAATGGTATTATCGAACATCGTCGCCGGCGTTCCACAACAGCATTGATTGACACGGATGCCTTCAATAATCGTAATTGTAGCGGCTGCTGCAATTGCGGTAATTCCGGAGATAACAGTGATCGTCAGCACGGTTACATTCGAATACGCATAGGAGCCAATCGCAAGCGCGGCGGCTACGACGTAAATCGAAAAGGCGCCCGAACGATAAAACGAGCCGACGTTGATGTGCCAGAATCGGAAAACGAATTCGAAAAACACCAGCGCCATGCCAATCAGAGCGACGACAAGCGTAAACGTCCGCAGCCAGCCCGATGCCATTTTCATGCGCTCCGCCTTCTCCTTGTACCTGTGGGCAAGTTTGTCGGGAGACAGCTTTTTCGGCTGATCCGCAGTGGACGGCGGCGATTCGAGCAAAAGCGGTTCGCTCATCTACAATCGTCTCACACTTCCTAGGCGTTTGTGAGCGTCAATTCAATCGACAACAAGTAAATAGATGGTGATTTGCGAGCGCGGCGCCAATTTGAAACGCGCTCGACCATAAAACGCGCAGCGCTGACATGAATAAGAGACACACCGCACGCGCGCCGCCGATGATTTTGCTCCTCCAATCGTGGCTGTGGGTGGCTATGCTGAGCGGCGTTATTCTCGTCGTTCTCTTCTTCTCGGCACTGCACACACACAAAGCGCGCGACGAAATCTTCAACAAGAAACTCAGACTCGTTGGTCGAACTGCCGGTCCGCCGCCAGCGACGTCGGACGTGGCCGAATACTTTCTGCGCAAGAAGCGCTCGTTTCGCAGCGCCTACTTTTTCTACGCATTGTACTTGGCCAGCACACATTGAGAGAAACAACAAACGAGGAAAGAAAAACCAGCACTGCAAGACAATTTTTGAATTCGAGGCAAACTAATGAACGTGTCGTCCCGCTCAACAACGAAATCAAACACTGAGTTTGATTTACCGGCCGTCGTTGTAAGAATTTCTTGTTCGCTTCCACCCTCCGCCACAAAACAAGAATATGTATGACCACATCAATCGCAGCGAATTCTCAAAGAAAGCGGAAATTTGTCGAATGCGATGCGTCGGAGATAATAGCCAGCAAACTTTCAGCCGTGTCGTCGACGTTGTCGCCGCCTTCTGCGCCTCAGCGCCAATTGCCGCAGAAAAGCTGGCTCGCGACGCCCTCCGAGTTGTGCGAGCCATGCGAAACTTTGGTGTCACCGCCGCCGCAAGCGCCAATTGCAACAGCGCCGCAGCAACCTGCTGCGCAAACTCAGCTTCCTGCACACTTGCGACAAGCATTTGCATTGACAACTGGCTTCTTGCGCGAGACGCAGATACAGTCGATTTTGACGCTCGGCGCCGAAAACTCCGAGCGTGCCGCCGACGACATCAATCCATTGCGGCCGCCAAAGAAGCGCTTTCGGCCGAGAATTCAGACGGTTTGCAAGGAGAGTGGGTGTGGCGAAATGGTCTACCACGTGCGTCGTCAACTGTGTTACCGCTGCGGTTTCAGGCAGCTGAGGGCCAACAAACACCAAGGCTACTCGGACAATTCGCGCACACACTACTCGGAACACGAAAAGGCGGCGGCTCGAGCGTTCTACACAGGTCGCATTGCGCCACCGATCGAGAAGCTCTTCGAAGGCCGTTGCGCGATGCCGTGTTGCGAAGAGCGCATTTTGCGTCGCTGCCTCTGCAAGAAGCACAACTCTCTAGCGAAACGAGTGAAATAAGAGTGTTTTGAGCGAGAATTTTATTTTTGAATCGTCCGTTCATTATTGCGCTCGCCGCCTCTTTTTCTCAAACGATGGGTAACATTAACGCGAAAGATTCCTCATTGTTGGAGGACGCCAGTGCGGAAAACATCGACGATGATGACGACGCCGTCGTGGCAATAGACGACGCCGCACTGAACGACCGCGATCTGGAACAGAATAACAACGACGATGACGATGACAACGACAGTAATATATCGAAACTTTTAGCCAAACAAGAGTTTGCCGAAATGTGCGAGGAGTTTCTTCAGCAAAGGCCATCATCGGCGCAGCCGAATGGTGCGACAAGCGGCGCTTCGATTGCTGCCGTTCAATCAAACGGCACCGGCGACGATATTTCTCTACTCGTTGACGGCGGCGTAGAAGAAGGCGACGAGAATTACGAGAGGCTCGAGGACGAGCAGAATTCATCGCTGCTCAATTTGCGCGACGATCCGACCGAGTTCGAGGATGATTACTACGCGCGATTCTCCTCTGGCACGTCGAGTTTCGAGGCTCTGGAAGATGCTGCACTCGAATTCTCGCAGTCACATGAGAAGGACATCTACTTTGTGCGTCGGCATCGATATAGGAAATCGATGTTTGTCGTCGCGCGAGAGTCAACAGCGCTCATCGCCTACTTGCGTCACATTGCACGACTAGAACTGGATTGCAGGCGGAGAGTCGATATTATGAATACTGCAACTCTGCCCGCCGATGCTACCGAGGAACAGGTGGCAAATTATGTGCCCGGTATTCTGGCGCGCGTCGCGAGCGAGGTGCTTCACGAGCCGCCGCAATTTGTGGCACGCACCGAGAATGGATCGAGCGTGCGCGTGTTTCCCACCGATTCGGGCGAACCGAAATTGGGCCGTCCCGATGGAATTGTTCTGCCACTTTCAGCGGCGCCGCTGTTTATTGCCGACAAACACGACGTGGATTACGTCGAACGCGTAGAAGCAGCGCGGCGCATGCAAGCAGTGAGCATTTCGGGAAACTCGGAGAACACACTGAAAGCGATCGATAATCGTGTTGTGAACGGACATTTGCAGCAATTCCGTGTGGTTGGCGATCGCGTGCCATTTGGCGAGCCACCGTCGCCCGGCTGGGATGGCATGTCACCGGTGCAGGACGCCGAAAACGACATATGGTGGGTTGTCAACATGCACTACTACATGATCTGGCGCGCCTTCGAACAGTCGTGCGAGGGAAATGGAAACTTTTTGGGCACGCTCAATACGCAGTTGCAAATGCGTGGCCCCGACACCTATTTCTTTCCTGTCAAAATGCAAGCCGCTACGCCGTACAGCTCGCGTCAAGAACACGCCGTGTTGTCACGCGTTTTGTCCGAGTACAGGCAAACCCTTGTGGCAGAATCGGAAATCGACAACATTACCGCGCAGATTAGAAACCTCGTCGAAGTTTGCGCCAACACATTAGACGAGTCGACGATGCGCGCGGCGCGCACAAGTATGTCTTCGACGTCGCAAGCTAGTAGACAAGCACTGAAGGAACTGGAATCGGTTTATGCCACACTGCAGTCGTTGAACACTAAACTCGCCACTCTCGACGCGGCTCGCTCGCGTCGCTCCTACGTATGTCAATAAACACTTCTCGCCTCTTTTGCTGAATGAGTGAGTTTTGTGTTCTTTTTGACGAGACTGCCCACATCGATCTGTTCAACAAGCTCCTCGGAGCCGAAGAAAGTTTATTTTTGTACAAAGAAGAAAAGCACGAAAAGGCGCTTGTTGAGCTTTGGAACGAAACTAGAACGTTGCCGTACATCGCTCTGTGCGAACCCGATGGGTTTTTCAATGCTTCTTATGAGCTTCTTGTTTCTTTTCGAGAATTCCCGTCACAATTGGCGATTGTCGTTATTAATAGAAAGACGGAAATTGGCGTGGCTTTCATTCGCATGCGCGATGGTAGAATTATGATGAAAAAGTCGCTGGTTGTCGACATACCGGTTGCGCCGAGAGTTGACTCTATTTTGCTGTACGAAGCGTACATTCAAAAGGCATACACGTGTTTGGAAACCTTAGACTTGGTGCGCTTTGTACGTTCGACGCCCGACAAGCCAATTGTATGCAGCGACGATGTCTACGCGCGCATCGTCAACGATCTATCGATCGCAGCGTATCCCTTGCACCACTTTTTGCTCTCGGAGGATCGCGATTTTCCGCGTGGCGACACTCTCAATTCTCGATTTGGCTCGCCTATGATGCAGAGTGCAGATTATGCATCGCGTTTGCTCAAAATGGCAATGGACATGGTTGGCGTGGACGGATGTCTGTCGCAAGAGTTTGCTACGACTTACAATCTGCTAGTCTGTCAATGGTTCGATCTGCAACGCATGAAATGTTTCACGAAGTATCACGCGGCTTGGAGAGCATGGAGCGATGGATTATCAATTGAACCCCATGACGAATTTCTGCTTCTCTACGAGATTGGTTCTCTCGACGCAGTCGACAAGAAACATTTGTTTTCACTGGAAAAGCACGTCGACGTCGACGACCATGAAAAAACGCGCCAGCTTAAGGAGGTTTTCTTCGCGGCATTTAAGGTGCTACAATTTGCCGAAATCAACTTCGAATCAAAGAGCAAAGAAAATCGCGAAATTATTCCTGGGATTCCATTAACTAAGTTGAAAATTGCGATGTTGAAGCGAGTTCCAGACGATCTCATCGAAATCTGTAATGGCAAACATAAACACAAATAACCGTGCGGTTTTTCTTGTTTTCTTTCTTCGTTTCACTGCTTCGCAAGAATTGCCAACGAACCCGTATTACAGTTGTTGACAATGTCTAGCAGGTCCGACTTAATTTCATAAGGCAGCCACGACGAATCGAATTCCGTTGGTTTCCACCGCTTGGCGGCAAACTTTGAGAGTTCTAGCAGAATTTCCACGTGCTCCTTGGCTCGCGCCTCAGACACGGCGACGGCTTTTTCGTCAACTTCTTGTGTTTGCTTGACTTTACGGCGCGCTTCTGCGGAGCCGTTTTTGCGCGTCTCTATACGACGCTTGGTGACTGCGGGAATTTCGATGCTCGGTATCTTTGGCAAAATGACTTGATCGAACACGTCGTGTACCTTTCGCAAAACGACATCGTCGCCGACATCGCCACGATGCTCATAATTGAAAACCTCTATCATCGACATTACGCGCCGCATCAACGCGGTTGCTTCAGCGCGGTAAGTTTCGACCCGCTCGTGTTCGACGTCAACAATTTCTTCGATGCGTTTGCGCGCAACTTCGAGATCTTGCTGCAACTCAACTTTCAGGACTTCCCATTTGCGTTTGTGGCTCATTTTTTCGGTCCTCGTGGAAAATCAGTTTATTCGCATAGACGTTTGTTTCGACACAGATTGTAATGCATTTCCAGTGTACTTGTAACGAAGAGATGCCACTGCCATTGACGTTCAATGTACGCTGTCGTGCAGCCGTTGCGCTGTCGCTTCCGTCTTTGCAGCAAAAACAACAGACGCTGTGTGCTGTGCCAAAGTTTCTCTTTGCTACCGGTGCTGTCTTCGGCTGGAATGTTGCATTGCTCAACAACGTTGGCGCAGCCGCGTTTGCGAGACATTCTTTTCGGCGCGCTGCTAAAAGATGAAAATATGTACCGAGCCTTTCAGGCGTCACAGTTCAATAAAAAAAGCGCGCCCACGGGCCAGTCGATTGCGAGCGGCAGCGGTGTGTCTTCGAGCATCGGCAACCAGTGCTGTTTCTCTTCTCCGATGAGATCACGTAGCCGATCGTAGAAGACGCGATGCTCTTCGATGTCTCCGGCGCTATCGATGTAGAACTCGAGATCGGCGGCGAAAGTGGCGATGGTTTTCATCACTTGGTGACGCGAGTCGTCGTCCTTCCGCGCGCCGAGCAGTGCAAGAAAATCCAGAACCGTAGTCCGTACAGCTTCGGCGGATTTAAGCGAAGAATCGACGACGACATAGGCGTGCTGTGGCTTTCGTCTTTTCGAGTGAAAAATGTACGTATCATAGCACGTTGCGCCGTGTGCGCGCTTTTTTTTCGGAGACTCTGTGCTCATACTTTATTCAATGGCTCGCGAAAGGAGTTGAAAAATCTTCCTGGTATAATTAAACCCTAAATTCCACCATTGTAAAATCTCATAGGACACTGTCCGTTCATATTCGGCTTGATCTAATTGATCTCTCTGCCGGCGGGCGTCTTCAATTTTCTTTAGGTATTCTTGGTTGCGACGCTGTTTCTCCATTTCGGCGATTTTCTTCATATTGGATGCACAGGACAAATCAAAGTAGATTTCACACCCTGCGTGAAAATTCATCAATAGGCAAGTGGAGTCACTGCTACTGTCGAAGAAATCAAACATAGCATTGCAAAACTCCAGTTCCGATAAGTTCCCGTCAAAGCGGTGCTGGATGTTCTGCGGAAGTAGACCTTCTTTGTGTAGGAAACCGAGTGTATTCGAGCCCAGACTGACGTGTATACAAGCACCGGGATCCGTGCACGCGAAAACTCTTTCGCTTACAAACAATGATAATGCAAAAAAGCAACCACATGTCATTTTAAAAGAAACCGCACAAATATGACAACAGCGTTTTTCTTGCGCATCGAACCCTTCCTCCCTTTTCTGTTTGAACGGCCGCGATGAAATCGGATTTGCTGGAATATCTTGGCGTTGTGGAAACTTATACTTTACCGTACAAAGGCGAGCAAATCGGTAAAGAATTCTTTGATGCTGTCGAGAAACGAGGCGAGTCGTCGGAATTGATAATTTTGGCAAATGATAAGAGATATGTTTTTCGCTAGCGCCGATTCTTCGAAGTTGTTTCCAGTAAAAATTTCAACGACAAAATTTTTTTTTGGTCCGCCTTTCACGATTGATTAGCCTTTACAATGAGCGGAGAATGGCTAGTAGAAGGGATGCGTAAAAGCAAACTCGAAGAAGAGGCTGAAGCGACAACTCTGAACGCTGACATCGCACTTGGTGCTTTCTACCGTATTACGCGCCAGTATGAGGAGCGTATGCGGTGTCTGCGCCGAATTCACAAATGGACTGCGAAAACAACCGAGTTCGGTCAATGCAGCATGGGCTGGTATGTCAACAAGATGTTTTGGAAAGACAGACCGGCAACGACCGATCTTTTCGAGAAGGTGCTCAAAACAAACACGCTTGCGGCTAAGGTGCTTCCATTGTTTGGCGTCGATCGCACCATCTTCGAGTTTGAAGCCGCCGGCGAATGTCCCGTGCACGCAATCTTCACGCAGATCCTCACCCGCGTTCCGGCGACACCGGAAAACAAGCTGATTCTGCACGAAGCATCGAAATATGACAACAGCGTTCTGGCATTCGCGCTTGTTGTTTCGAGCGTCTTCACAGAGCAATCTATTAAAGAAATCGAAGAAACGGCGTGAAATTAATATGAGTCTCGGAGTTTTGTTTCACGGCTCGCCGCACTCCGGTCTCGAAGTTCTCAGACCACATGCTTCGGCCGTAATTGGCGGCGAGAGCGCCGTATTTGGCACAAACTCCTTATGGCTGGCGCTGGTGTTTGCTGCCGCGCCGAGCGGCTCGATGTTAGAGTTTGGCTTTCTCAACGGACGACCCTACATCGCTGAACTGGAACCTCGTACGCTGACTTGCCTTCAGAAGCGTGGTTACATCTACACAATAAGCGCCGAAGGCTTCCGTCGAGATGCGCGACTTGGCATGGAGCATCACGAGTTCATCAACAATTCCGACGTCGACGTGCTGGAATGCTACGAGTGCGACAATGTTCTCTCCGACCTGCGCAATCGATGCTCGAACGTCACTCTGGTTTACTACGGCGAACAGGAGAAATTTCTCCAAGACAATAATTGATTGAATTGTTCTGATAAGAATTGCGTGCGCACTAATTTTCCAGCACCGACAGAGGGCCACCGGCAATAAATTGTCGATGCCATGTTTGTGTTCGTGTTTCTGGTGCATTGTGTGCAATCTCAATCGAAGTCGACGGAAGAGATACCAGGCACGTCTTTGAGGCTGTGTCGAGAACTGAACTACGAGTGCATTCTCAACGAGGCGGCGCGCGCCGATTTTCACATACCACCCGATGCACGGCAAAACGCCGATCAGCAACTTGTGAATAGATTCAACGAAATGGCGAAGAGGAGCGATGTCAATCAGACGTGTCTCTTTCACTGGAAGAACTTGATGTGCTCCTATGTGTTTGTGGTGGCACGTGACAAACCGCCCTGCGCTGCGCTCTGCACCGACGTGCGCAACGCGTGCGGCTTTGACATCACGACGGTGCAGTGCGCGCCGTCGAACTCGTCGCGGTGTACCGATTATTCAACGCTCACTGGTCTCTGTGCGAAATCACGTCCGTTGCGCAGATCGGGAAACACTGGCGGCGGTCGCGATGCGAACAACGCTATTGTTCAGCCACCCGTCAATTACAACTATGTCGGCGACGCGGCGTCGCTCGAAGTCGAGTGGTTGCTCATTCTAATTGCATATGCTTGTGTTCTTTGGGAAGTCAGATAGGAGAGCACAAAGACATACCGAATAAACCACTCGCATCGCAAAATGAGTGCGTTTTTCTCCTTGCTTTCGCACTCGCCTTTGTCGTGCACCATCATCACCGAGGATGGAAGTGCGAAACGCCGCCGCATCGAGGAGCCGGTAACTTTCGAACCGGCTCGCTTTGCTGTCGAAGGAGAGCGCACGCGGAAACTTCTGAAAAAGCCCGAAATGCGCGGTGGCAGCAGAACGTACAAGGAGTGCGCCGACTTGACGCAACCATTCATGCGACAAACGAGCGTTTGTGAATCAGCGCAGATTATCGAATCGTGTGTCAAAAGTGCTGGCGTCGATACGACAGGCGTGTTAGCGCTCATGTTCCACGATCGCACAGTCGAGTGTCTTGGCAAAGGCTCTACTGGTGCCATTTATCGCGTCGAGCATAGTGGCAGGCAATTTGCTATCAAAACAATGATGTTCAGCAAGTCACGCGTCGAACTCGAACGCGAGGCACAGGAGAAATCGCACACACGACGCCGTGCGACCGACGGCAAACTCGCAGTGGCCGAGCAGCGCATTGCGGCTTTCATAACGCGTCGCGTCATTGGCACTGACAATCCAGTGTTGGCGCACTGTCCGAATTTTGTATCTCTCTACGCGTACGAATTGACGCACAACCACCCGCGGTTCGAAACGTGCGTGTTTCAATTCTCGCGTCTCTGGAAGAACTACGCGTGTGTCGCGGCGAGCGAGGTGTTTAACGCCGGCAATGGTGAAGCGGTGCGACTCAAACACGATCCAACGGCAACGTCGCCGTTCGAAACCGAGGAGATGGCGTTTTCGTTTATTGCTCAATCGCTGATTGCCATGACAATGCTGGCAGCTATTGGCGTGTCGCACAACGACACGGCGCATAGGAATTTTGTGGCGCATAGCGCGGCGGCGCGTGAGGTGTTCTACGAATTCCCGCGCGACGAGCACGAGACGAGTGTGCTTGGAATTCGCACCAATGGCGTGCTGTGGGCACTCACCGATTTTGGCCTCTCGACGCAGTCGCACTTCAAAACGACGGGAGATACACGCTTTCCCGACAACTACGACTCGGCGCGCGACGCCGAGTATTTGCGCGACGAATATTTTCCAGCCAAGGAGTTTCGCAAGCGCTCGGGTCTGTTTTTGCTCGACGAGAAGAAAGACGACTGTGGCATCTCGCATCCTCTGCAGTGCGAACTCAGCGACTTCGAGCGCGACGTGGCGTTCTTTCTGTCGGAGACGATAATGCAGACTCGCGAAGAGCCGTCTCGAGCGCGCATCTGCGCCTACGCACGCGCCGCACTGGAGAAATTCGACGTACCGCGCACCGTGCAAAGCGCCTCAATGCACATGGAGATCACGCGGAAAGTGCTTTCGCAAGATTTCACAACGCAGTTCTTCGGCGCGCGCCAAGCGGCGCGTTTCTATGCCACAAAGCCGGAGCCCTACAGACACATCTATCGGTTGCCGACGCAACTTGAGTCGCAGTTTCTGACGGAGGATTTGGCTCGCCTTCTCAACAGCGAGTTGTGCTTGCACTCGATTGTCTGCACGGCTCCGAGCGAGAAAATAAATTAATCTGTTACCTAAATGTACGTGCTGCGCGTTGCAGAGAGAGATGAACGATCTGCTGTTGTTGTTGATACTGGTGTGTTTTGGCATTTATTATTCGCTGTTCGTTGCGTGCCGGCGCGACTGCACGCTTTTGGCCGCCGATCCATGGCTCGATTCGTGTTGCGAGTCATAGTCGAAGAGGCGTAAGTTGCGCTTGTATTCTCGGCGGTGGCGCTAGCGGAGGTTGGTAAACTTTGCGCACAACGACGTAGGTTACGAGAGGTGTGAATGAGATGAATCCGTACACCGCGACGTAGACGGAAAACAACGCGAGCATCGAGAAGATGTGCCACAACGTGTGCGCCCAGTCGTAGTCCTCGTACGGCGTCAGATACATAAAGAAGCCGCCGATACCACCCAATACAAGGCCGAGTACGGCCATTTGCCAGACTTTGAAAAGTGGTGTCTGGTGAATAATCGAGAGCGTTATCATGACAATTCCGGCTCCGACAGGGCCGACGAGCGCCACAAGCCACGCCGAAGATTGGTTGAAAATGAAAACAATCGTTATCGAGAAAAAGACAATGAACACAATAAGCCTCTTCCTGTAGTGAATGGCGTGTTCGATGCCAACCGCTGTAATTGTCCAGATTAGCGAGATGTAGACGAAAATGTAGTCGAGCATTATGTGTGCCTCGAAGGGAACAACGCACTTATTGAACGCCCTGCACTCATGGTACATGCCACTCATCAACATCAGTGCATAGAAGAACAGAGATGTCGCGTAGTCGCGGCACTCCAGTGTGTAGTAGATAGCAAACGCAAGGACGAGATTGCTCGCCACAAGCAATACACCGGCGGGAACGGGAGAATTCGCGCTAGATGGCGGAAAGAAATCGTCGTCGTCCATTGCGCATTGGGAAATTTTCTCTCTCTTCTTTATATGTAATACACAGCGATTAAAATTACTATTCACAAATTTTCCCTTTGTGTGTAAAAAGTATACCACGAAAAATTCAGGTGGCCCAACATGGCCGTGGGATTTTTCTGGTTGAGCTGGAGGATCGTGAAAAATGGCCGTGGGATTTTTCTGGTTGAGCTGGAGGATCGTGAACGTGGCCGTGGGATTTTTCTGGTTCTTTTGTGGGATTTTTCTGGTTATTTTGTGGGATTTTTCTGGTTGAGCTGGAGGATCAGGGTGTTTGTGATCCTCCACATACCCAAGATGGAAAAATT
>Ga0075030_100000931_pt1 | contig 26233 bp, 28 predicted proteins | sample LitLauG_LLR_2012_FD_71393 | JGI IMG/M metagenome (GOLD analysis project Ga0075030, IMG submission 71393) | Freshwater sediment microbial communities from Pennsylvania, USA - Little Laurel Run_MetaG_LLR_2012 | ecosystem: Environmental > Aquatic > Freshwater > Creek > Sediment | place: USA...
ACCTTTCCACCTTGGCGCGGAGCGCCTACCGGCGCCCGATTACCGATGGCGATATGGAGACGCTGCTGGGATTCTACCAGCGCGGGCGAAATGAAGGCAATTTTGAGAACGGCATCGAACTGGCCCTCCAGCGCCTGTTGGTGTCCCCGCGGTTTGTGTTTCGTTTCGAAGAGGAACCTGCCAATGTGCCGGCCGGAGGCGTCTATCGTGTGAGCGATTTGGAATTGGCGTCGCGCCTTTCGTTTTTCCTGTGGAGCAGCCTGCCCGACGACGAACTCCTCGACGCCGCCGCCCGCGGCAAGCTTCACGAACCGGCGGTGCTCGAACAACAGACACGGCGCATGCTGGCGGATAGCCGCGCGCGGGCCCTGGTCAACAATTTTGCGGGCCAGTGGCTGTTCCTGCGCGAAGTGAAAAACGCGCCCGCCTCCATCGATGGGCAACTCCGCCAGGCATTCCGTCGCGAGACGGAAATGCTGTTCGAGAGCATCCTGCGCGAGGACCGCAGCGTAATCGACCTGCTGGATGCCGACTACACTTTTGTGGACGAACGCCTGGCGCGCCATTACGGCATTCCGAATGTGTATGGAAGCCACTTCCGGCGGGTCGCGCTTGCCGACGACGCGCGGCGCGGGCTGTTGGGGCAAGGCAGCATTCTGCTGGTGACTTCGCTTGCCAATCGGACTTCGCCGGTGGCACGCGGCAAGTGGATCCTGGAGAACCTCCTCGGCACGGCCGCGCCCTTGCCACCGCCCAACGTGCCTCCGCTAAAGGAGACCACCACCCAGGCGGAAGCCACTTCCGTGCGGCAGCGGATGGAGGACCATCGCACCAACGCAGCCTGCGCCGGATGTCACAAGATCATGGATCCCATCGGCTTCGCGCTGGAGTATTTCGATCTGACCGGCAAGTGGCGCACCGTGGACGAGAATGCGCCCATCGACGCTTCGGGCGAACTGGTGGACGGCACGAAGCTGGATGGACCCGCGAGCCTGCGGAAGGCCATTCTGGACCGTTCCGATGTCTTTGTCACAACCGCCACCGAAAAGCTTCTGACCTACGCCTTGGGTAGAGGCGTCCGGTATTATGACATGCCGGTGGTGCGATCGATTCTACGAGAGGCGGCGCCGGAAAAATACCGGCTCTCGTCGCTGGTTTTAGGAATTGTGAAGAGCGCGCCGTTTCAAATGAGGAAGAAGACATGAACTTCGTCACGAAGAAGCATCTTTCCCGCCGCACGCTGCTGCGCGGCATGGGCGTTTCGCTATCGCTGCCGCTGCTGGATTCCATGATTCCCGCGCAAACGCCGCTGGCCCAAACGGCCGCCGCTTCCCGAAGCCGCCTGGCATGTATTTACGTTCCGCACGGCGCCATCATGGACAAGTGGACGCCCGCGGCGGAAGGCGCCGGATTCGCGTTCACGGAAATCCTGAAGCCGCTGGAGCCCTTTCGCGAGCGTTTGAATATCGTCAGCGACCTCGCCCATCCACAGGCGGGGGGAGTCGAGAGCGATGCCGGCGCGGACCACGTGCGCTCGGCCGCGGTTTTCCTCAGCGGCGCGCATCCGGAAAAGGGCGTGCAATCGCGCGTGGGCATTACCATGGACCAGCTCGCCGCGGAAAAGATCGGCCAGGACACTCCCCGGCCCTCCCTCGAGCTTTCCATCGAGGACGTGGCGTTGACTTGCGGCTCCGGCTACGGCTGCGCATACATGAATACGCTGGCGTGGAAGACGCCCACCACACCGCTTCCCATGGAGAACAATCCGCAGGTGATCTTCGAACGGCTCTTCGGCGATGGAAACAATACGGCGCAGCGGCTGGCGCGCAAACAACAGGCCGGCAGCGTTCTGGATTCGGTGAAGGATGAAGTGGCTTCGCTCCAAAAACAGCTTCCCGCGGCCGACCGAACGCGGCTCAATGAGTACCTCGACGACATCCGCGAGATCGAACGGCAGATTCAGAAAGCTGCGGCCACCAGTGCAGCCGATCTGAATGTGCCGGAAGCTCCGGTCGGTATTCCCGATTCCTTCACCGAGCACGTGAAGTTGATGTTCGACTTACAGGTGCTGGCTTATAAGGCGGAGATCACGCGCATTTCCACCTTGATGTTCGCCCGCGACACCAGCACCGTGGTGTATGCCGATAGCGGCGTGCGGGAAGGATTCCACAGCACGTCGCACCACTCGAACATTCGCGCGAACATGGATAAGTTCGCCGCCATCAACCAGTATCACGTGAAGATGCTCGCCTACTTCCTGGAGAAGCTCAAGGCCTCACCCGATGGCGATGGAACGCTGCTCGATCATTCATTGATTTTGTACGGCAGCAGCATGAGCGACGGGAACCAGCACAATCACGATCCGCTGCCGGTAGTGCTGGCAGGCGGGGCGTCCGGGCAACTCAAAGGCGGGAGGCATCTGCGGTTTGCCAAGCACACCACGATGTCGAACCTGCTGCTGGCGATGCTGGACAAGCTCGGCGTCGACGAGGATCACTTCGGCGACAGCACGGCGAAGTTGGAGATCTGAGCTACCGTTCAGGAGGCGGCCCGAAGACAGGGGGCGTCTAATGTTTCGCGAAGCTGTTCGAGCGCGATCTCGAGGCGCCGCCGTTGCGATTCCTCCAGGCCGTAGATCAAAGGCAGCAGGCGCGCAGCTTCGGCGCAGGCGGCTTCGGCGCTCGCCCACGATTGCGCATGCGCGAGGTGGAAGCCGAGCTCCACCCTGCGGTGGACATATTCGGCCAACTGCCGATCCGTCCTGGCGCGCAACTCTGCGAGTTTTGGCGTGCTGGTCAACGGGAACTCCTATGCTGATTAGACGATCGGAAACGCGTATTGGTTCGACAAACTTGTCGAATTTTCGCCTACGGAATAATCCCGAGGTCAGTGGGGTGCCAATCCTGCCGGCAACCTGAAGGCTGCCCCAACTTCAGAACGTGAACCGTGCGATTAGCGTTCCGTTGCGCGGCACTTGTGCGCCCGTGAAGCCCGGGGTAATCGTGTTCATGAAGCCGAAGCCCGATGCCGCGTTGCCGGTGGGGTTCCTGGTTTGAGGTGCCTGGGCGTTGGTAGAGGCGGGGTTCCCCCAATAGGCGCGATTGAACACGTTGGTCAGCTCGAAGCGGATGTTGAGCGTCGTTTTTTCTTTGATTCTCCACGTCCGGCCGAAGTTCATGTTCTCCCCGGGGCGCCGCTGCGTCCGATAGTCGCTGTAATAAGCGGCCGAGGCGCCGAATTGTCCCGCCGGGGGATTGACCCAAGCGGCCGGATTCAAGGCGAAAGTCTTGTTGGGATCGTAGCAATGGCAGTTCAGGTCGGCCAGGAACAACGGCTGGCCGGCCACCCGATTGGCGAACGTGCTCTGGAAGACCGCATTGTTCAGGTTGTTGTTGGCGGTGGGGGCCACGATGGGGAATCCGCTCGAATATTGCAGGAAGGCGCCGTATGTCCAATCCCGCGCCAGCCACGACACGACCTTGTTCGTGTTGATCTTCGGCGTCACATAGGTGACCGAGATATTGAACAGGAACGGCTGGTCGTACGAGGAAAGGTACTTGTTATTCTTCCGGTTGAAGACGTCGTTGAATACAGCGTTACCGGCGGTGCCGGGGTTGGGCTCACCGATTTCCGAGCCGCTGACGAGAGTCTTCTGACCGGAGAACGTACTCACGAACGAAAGGCCATGCGAGAAACGCTTGGTGGCCTTAACCTGGAGCGCTTCGTACCAGGTGTCGCCCAGCGGGTCCCAAAAGACGTTGATGGTGGTGAACTGCGGGAACGGCCGGAGGGCCTGACCGAGGGATTGACTGGCGGGGAACCCGGCATACGGCAGCCGGTTCAGTCCGCGGGCGACAACCGCCGGGGAAGTGAGCGCTTGGGTGAGCAGGCCCATATCCGAAGCGTTATTGGGGTCCAGACCCACCGCGGTCAGAGTTGAAAACGGGATCGCATTCAAGTTCAGCAGCCCGGGAGACTGCCACCACATGCCCCGGTTGCCCACATAGGTTACGTCGATCGCCATATTCGTGAAGATTTCCCGCTGGAAACCGGCGCTCCACTGAAGCTGGCGAGGCGGCCTCCCGGCGTTGGGGTCGAGGAACGGCTGGCTGGCGAGACTGACCGGCGTCGGAGTGGTATTGAACTGTCCGGGATTGAGATTGGGCCACGCCGGCGGGTTGTAAGAAGCCGGAATGCCCACGGCTAAGGAGGTAATCGGGGAGCCAAAGTTCGGAGTGGTGACCGAATTGGACGATCCGGCGAGTCCGCCGGAAGCGTTGTTGTTCGATGCCGTGCTGCCGTATACGATGGCAAAACCGCCGCGAAAGACAGTCTTGGAATTGATCTGGTACGCGAGGCCCAGCCGCGGAGCGAAGGCCCAGGGATAATTCTTCGCCAGGGAGCAATTGCAGTGCCCCGGCCCGCTGCCATCGAATACCACCGCTCCCGGTATGTTACCCACTGCCGGATTCGGCGTGGTCGGCGAGAAGAAGGGATCGCGGCCGTACTCCTCGCGCAAATACGTCGAATAGTCGTAGCGCAACCCGTAATCGAAAGTCACGCGGCGCGTGATCTTCCACGAATCCTGCGCGTAGAAGCCTACCTGATGTTTACCGAGCCGCGGGTCCACCGGGTTGGCAATGCTGACGGTCTTGACTGCGCCGAGCAGAAAGCTGGCATACGCGAATCCCACCGTCTGGCCGGAAAGAGTAGCCCCGTTGAGATAGGGAAGGCTGGTCTGGTCGGCAGCAAAAACGTAACTGCCCGAAGTGTTGGCCTTGACATGCGCCGGGTAGCCCTCCAGCCGGGCTTCGGCGCCGAATTTGTAAGTGTGATTGTTCTTCACCCAGGTCAGGCTCGTATTGAATGAAGGCGCCTGCGTTAGCAGGGAGCTATACGCCGAATTGCCGAAATTCTGCATGCCTCCCTGACCCGTGCAGAGATAGGGCGTGAAGCCTCCGGCGCCCGTACACAACCCGGTCATCGGTGGGAAAAACTGGTGCGTCGTGCCGCCATGCAAGCCCACTGACTGCTCGGCGTTATAGTTCGGGACTTGCCCCTCTTCGTTGACCGCCGGAACGAAAAAAGTATTGCTGCGGTAGCCGGCGCCGGCATGCAGCAGCAATGTCGGCGAGAGCGTATGGTCGTAATTCAGGCGGTAGACGGGGGCGTGCTGAAACGTGCCGTTGTTGGTCGCCAGCGGGTCCGGCAAACCGTCCACCTGCCCGAAGGTAAACGAAAGGGGAGCCGTGGTCTTGGTGTTCTGCCAAAAGAAGGAGAGTTTTCCTCTGGCCCCGATCAACTCGTCGATCTTGAGCGACGGAATCTGGGTGACCCGCGTCGTCGGAATGTTGGGAATGTAGTTGTTCACCACGGCGTTGGCGTTCTGGCCGAGCGGCGCCGGGAACAGGTTCTGAATCTTGACCGCCACCGGGTCGAACATGGCCTGCGGAATTGTCTGATTGGCGAACGGATCGCGAATCACCTGGCCGTTGACCGTGCGAGTCGTGGTGGGGTCGTAGATTTCGCCCTGGTAAATCGGCCGGCCCAGAGGGTCGGTGCCGATGGGAGCGGCCCCCGGCGGCGTGGCCGTCGCAAAATTGCCCTGGCGATACGCCAGCGTGGGCACGGTCTCCAACTGGTTGTTGATGGCGACCGCTTCGCGGTACTGCTCCCAATTGAAAAAGAAGAAGGTGCGGTCGTGGCCGTTATAGACCTTGGGGATCCAAACCGGGCCGCCGATGGTGAAGCCGTAATCGTTGCGACGGTTCCGCGCGCGAGGGTTGCCGGGAATAAACGGCTGACCGGCGTTGAAAGCCTCGTTCACAAAATGTTCGTAGGCCGTGCCGTGGAACTGGTTGGTCCCGGACTTCATGGTGACGTTGAACATGCCGCCACCTACCTGGCCGTATTCGGCGGCGAAGTTGCTGGTCTGAATGGCCACATCTTCGATCGCATCCACGCTGGGCTGCGTCTGCGCCGGCACCCCAGGCGTGCCCGTATTGGAGGCGTCCTGCCCTTCGATGCGGAACGACTGCGTATTGTTGGGCGCTCCATTCACGCGGACGTTGGCATTGGCTTGCCACATGGTGCCGGGGATCAACTGCACCATGGCGTAGGGATTGCGAATGCCGGCGCTGCCCGCCTGGCCGGCGCCGATTCCGAGAATCGGCAGGTCGTCCATGGTCTTGGAGTTGACACTGTGGCTGATATCGCCGCTCTCCGTTTTGAGTAGCGGCGCATCCGCCTCCACCGTGACGGACTCGGTGGCAGCGCCAACTTCCAGGGCGATATCGACGCGCACCGTTTGTGCGACCTCGACGGTCAGCCCCTGGCGGACGTATTTCTTAAAGCCGGGGACAGCCACCGAGACTTCATACTGCCCCACCGGCAATTGCCCGATGGTGTAGTTCCCTGTTGCTGTCGTCGCCGAGGAATAAACCAGACCCGTAGCCTGGTTCCGGGCTTCAATGGCGGCGTTGGCGACCACGGCGCCGGCCGGATCCGAAACCGCCCCGGTTATGGTTCCGCGGTCGCTTTGGCCCCACGCGATGGCAGCACAAACCAACAGAGAAAGAGAACGCAGTCGATGCAAAGTAGTCCCCCTTTTCGTACCTCGGCAGCGAGCTTGGGCAAGGTATATCGCGAATGGACGCCAAAAGTCAAGGGCACGATGGCCGGTCCCGTCTTTCCATCCAGGCCCCGGCAGGGATGCCGATCCGCACAGTGTCGCACCATCGGAACAGGTGTGTGCCTGCCCCTCACAGCCCCGCGGGGCCATATCAAAATGCAGGATTGCGTGTGAGGTCTTCTTCCTCCACCATGTGAGAAGGAAGGATTACCGAAGAATGTCGATTTCCAGCATTACACCGAACACGAGTTCCTTGGAGGCATGGCAGAATACGGTACAGCAGCGGCGGCAGGACTTTAGCCAACTGGCCCAAGCCTTACAATCCGGGGATCTGGCGGGTGCCCAAACGGCATACGCGAACCTGCAGAGTCTACAGCAGAATAGCCAAACCGGCTCGAATCCGACTTCCGGTGCGAGCGGAAATCCACTCCAAAACGATTTTGCGGCGCTGGGACAGGCCCTGGCTAGCGGGAATCTCAGCCAGGCGCAGAGCGATTTCGCTCAGCTCCAGAGCGATTTCAAAAGCGCGTTGCAGAATGCGGCCGGATCGCTGGGCATCGGCGCCGCACATCGGGGACACCACCATCACCACCCAGTGGCGAGCAGCCAGGATTCCAACAGCACGAATACCACCCCAGGCAACAACAGCCAGCCGAACACCACCAGCGGGCCGGGCGCCAGCCTGAACATTACGGCTTGAGCGCCTGAAATCAGCGAGCCAAAGCCTTCGCCAGACTCCGGAACTGCTCGGCCGAGAGGCGAACCTCTCCGGCTATGGTGAGCCACAGCCGGCCTGAGCCGCCACCGGCGAACTGAACCGTTTCGATCGCAGCGGCGTTTTCCAATCCGGCAGGTAGTGTCGATTGCAGATTCGCCGCTTTCTGAATGGCGGATTCGAGGCTCGCCGCGATCTTCTGCCGGAGCGAATCACCGAGAGAGCCGGAACGCAGCAACTCGCCCAGCGAGCCATCGGCGTCGATCTTCCGCACCTGGGCGCCGAGCACGATACGGTTCGCCTCAACCGAGGGTAATAATTTACTTGACTAACCGCCTGAAATCGGTTACGATTTAAGCATGGAAGGCCACTTCGAACCACAAACCCTTCAGCAGGCAATCGAATACTTTGCCGATGAAAGCAACTGCATCGCCTACCTAGCCCACAAGCGCTGGCCTAACGGCGTTACCTGCCCCACCTGCGGTTCCAAGGACGTAATATTTTTAGTGAATCAACGCCGCTGGAAATGCAAGGGCAAGCATGAACGCCCGCAGTTCTCCGTTAAGGTTGGGACCGTGATGGAGGACTCCCCGATTGCGCTGAAAAGCTGGCTGCTAGCCATGTGGCAAGTCGTGAACTGCAAAAACGGCGTTAGCAGCTACGAAATTCACCGAGCGCTTGGTATTACGCAGAAGTCGGCATGGTTTCTCGATCATCGCATCCGTTGGGCATTAGGTCTGAATCCCGGTAACAAACTGTCTGGACAAGTCGAAGCCGATGAAACCTTCATCGGCGGCAAAGCGCGGAATATGCACAAGGATCGGCGCGAGCGCACCATTACGGGCACTGGAGGGAAAGACAAAACCGCCGTAATGGGCATCCTTCAGCGCGGCAGTAAGATCACTGGCAGTAAAGTCCGAGTAAAGGTAGTGGACAATACCAAGAAGAAAACGCTTCAGTCTGAGATTCGAAACCACGTTCTCGCTGGTTCCGCCATCTTTACCGATGCGCTGAAATCGTACGAAGGTCTGGACGAGTTCCAGCACGAAGTGATAGACCACGCCGTAGCCTATGTCGATGGTTTCTCGCGCGAGGCTATAGCAAGTGTCCTATAATCATCTAACAGGCTGCTGAAAAGCGGGGTTTCGCAAGTCCGGCTAAGAACGTCACGAGGCTTTCGAACGCTATGACTGCGTGTAGTGAGGTTGCGGCCTGATTCCAGACTGCCCCGGAACGGTGGCCGAGACCCTCTCGTTGCAGCTCTTAGGCAGACTGCGCCATCAGGTTGCGCATTCGAACCAGGTTGTAAGCTGCCACCGCAAACGTGAACATCCAACCAACTCGATCCGGCCCGCGGAATCTGGTCTTGCGCTGCAGGGCGATCGTCTTTAACCAGCCGAAGACTTCCTCCACGCGCTTGCGCTTGCGCTGGCTCACTGCGTAGCCTTCGTGTCGGGTGGTTCGTGCATCGATGGCGCTCCGCCGATTGGTCGTGTTCTGGGCTACATGCGGGGTGACCTGCAAACCACGTAACTTCTCCACCAATCCCGCCGTGTCGTAGCCCCGGTCTCCGCCCAGCGTCACTCGTTTTCCAGCCGGCTTGTGCTCCATCATGGCGGTGGCCGCGTCTCGCTCCGCCGTGCCGCTCGCCAGCGTCAAGCGCGTGTCCACAACTAAACCGTTGCGGTTTTCCGTGACCACATGCCCCAGATAGCCAAGTTTGGCTTCTGCTCCCCGACTCTTCTTAAACAGCCGCGCGGACGGATCGGTGAGGGATTGGTGCGTCTGGTTGCTACGCTTCTCGTTGCGAAAGTTGACCGTGGGGTTGCTTCCACCGTCCTGCGGCGGCTCTTTCGGGGCTTCCTTCTTGGGCTGAAAGCTCTTCTGTCCGGCCCAGGCTTCCACCAGCGTGCCGTCTACGGTGAAGTGCTCGTCGCTCAACAGTCGCTTCTGGCGCGCCTGATTCACGATCAAAGAGAAGAACTCTTCGGCCACTGCGCCTTCGAGCAGTCGGTCGCGGTTCTTGGTGAATACCGTCGGATGCCAGACTGGCTCGTTCGCCGACAGACCCACAAACCAGCGGAACAGCAGGTTGTATTCGAGTTGCTCCATTAGCATTCGCTCGCTGCGAATGGTGTAGAACATCTGCAGCAGCAGTGCGCGCAACAGGCGTTCCGGCGGAATCGACCTGCGGCCATCCTCGCCGTAGATCTCGTTGAAGCGCCCGTCCAGAGCTTTGAGCGCCTCATCCACCATGGTTCGAATGGGCCGCAACGGATGATCGGCAGGCACTCGTTCTTCAAGCGATCCATAGCTGAACAATTCGTGTTGTTGGAGGTCTTCGCCGCGCATACAGCAAAGACGCTCACACCAGCCTGCAGGTCACTTATGTGACGGCGAATTTCAGCAGCCTGCTAGCCAAGTCCCACAAGCGATCATCTTAAAGTATAAACGGATAGAGCTGATCGTGGGCTACGATGATCATGCTGCGTGGACCAGGTATTGTGATCAGGGCCAATGGGCCTGCCCCCTCGCATTTTTCAGCGGCGTGGCTGGTCTCACCACAGCGAGATCTCGATTCACGCCTTCCACTGTTTGTTCCTGTTGGAGCACTGGCTCCGCATCGAAACGAATCACTTGTACCTACTGCCAAAGACCAAGCGCTGCAGTCAATTGAGTAATGATCCTGTTCGTCGTTACGCCGCACCAGTTTGGTCTAGCTTCGGCCACGACGAGGACGGTGCCCGAAGGCCGGTCACTCAAAGCATCGTTCTGGCCTCCAGCGGCAAGGGCACTCGTTGCAGGCACCCCCATCGCAGGCTCAAAGAGTATGGTAAGGAGAAAGCTTTTGCCGGAGCGGAGCTGCTCACTATCAGCGGAGGGTGTAGTCGAGCGCGAGCTCGATGCTGCACACGGGAAGGCGTCACTTGGCGATCGTCTCCACCTGGACGAGAAGACCTTCCGGTGGATGCACAACGAAGACGCTATGGCTACCGAGAAACTCGCTGAAGGTATCCGCAAGTTCAACGCTGACGGCCTTCACCTTCAACAGTACCCGCTCGCCCAGGTTACGGCAAAGGTCGCTTAAGTCGAAGTTATGGCTTCGGCAACTTGACTCCAAGGCGATCTGCAACGAGTTCCGGTGGTTCCAATGATTTAGATACCGGGAAACCCTGCCCACGCCAGGCCTTGAGTCCACCTTCCAGGACCCATACCTTGTCGAGGCCTATGCGCTTTAATGCGATGGCGACTCGCGCGCTTACCATATCCCGGCGGGACGAACAATAGAGGATGACCTCGACATCATCGGGAACAGTGATTTGTGGAGACTTCCGCAAGCGGCAGGGATCTACAGTGAAAGCACCTGGAATCGCATCCAAGTTTTGGCCGGGGATCTCTTCTTCGAAGTTCAACAGATCGAGCAGCGCAATCTTCCGATTCGACTTCAGTTTGCGCGCGAGCATCGGCGGTGTGATGCGGCGTAGCCGCAGCCGCCGGATCATTCGCGCCAGCACCAGTCCACGCCAGCCAGCATAGAGAGCGACCGGAACGCCAATCGCGATGCCCATCGCAGCCCCGAAATGTTTCGCCCACTGGATCGCAAGATTCAGTTCACTAGAGAAGAGATAGCCGATCCCCACATATCCCGTAGTCCAGAGGAGGGCGCCTACTGTATCAAAGGCAAGGAAACCCGCGAACGACACTCCTTCCGCGCCGCTAAGCGGCGGCATGAGACCATCCAGTCCTGGAACAAACTTGGAAACGCATAATAGAGCGGGACCACAGCGGTGAAACTTTTGGCGTGCATTCGTGGAGCAGGTTCGCGGGTCAACGCTAAACCGGCAGAGTAACCGGATCGCCTGAGAACCCCACCGACGGCCGAAGAAGAACCAGATCGCATCCGCTGAGAGGCAACCCAAAACACCTAAAAAGATGATGAGGGTTGTGTGCATTCCTCCCTTCGCCGAAACGGCGCCGGCGGCCATCAAGAAAACGATTGAGGGGATAGGCAGGCAAAGTTGATTTGCAAAAACCGCGAGCCCAACTCCAGCATAAGTCAGCTGTAAGGGGTTCATGAATACCTCTCGCTATGCGGCGACGGCAGTATGGAACGATCTGACGGAACCACCGGCAGTGGTGCCGGACCTCCAATGAGCACTACTACAGATCGGGCACCGGCGCGATATGTTGTCCCGGGAACTGGTTGTTCCGCATTCCACTCGCAGATGTCGTGAGGCGGATCCAATGCGGTATCGATCCACCGGCGCCAGTTCTCTGCGCCGCCCCTCAATGCCGGGAGCTCGAAATCCAGAGGTTCCCAATACGCATTCAGAATCATGTGCACCAATATGCCTTCGCCCTTTAATTCGCCGCTAAGTGCGAAGCTGTGTGAGAAGGCCGACCAGTCCGGCTGGTGGAGCTTCACGCCGTGCCAGGCTTGTTTCGTATCGCGCAGGACTTGGCTTAAACTTGCTCGTCGGCGCTCATGTTCCATGTCCCGCATCAGGCGGCGTGCAATCAGCAACTCCACGAACCGGAAGACATCCTCGTGTTCAGAGAGCAGCTTCCAGTTGAACCAACTCGTCTCGTTGTCCTGACAGTAAGGGTTGTTATTGCCTCGCTGACTGCGCCTGACCTCGTCGCCCATAACAATCATGGGCACTCCCGCCGAAAGCATGACGGCTGTGAGAAGGTTCTTCACCTGCCGGTTCCGAAGCCTCTCAATCGTAGAATCGTCTGTCGGGCCTTCGACGCCGCAGTTCCAGCTTCGGTTGTTATCGCAACCGTCGCGGTTGTCTTCGCCGTTTTCCTGGTTGTGCTTACGGTTGTAGCAGACGACATCGTTCAAGGTAAAACCATCGTGGCATGCAACGAAATTGATGCTCTCCTCGACTTCGCGCCCCTTCGGGCCATAGATGCTGGGGCTTCCAATCAGACGGTCGGCTGCCCGCCCCGCCGCATCGTTTGCTCCGCGGAAGAAATCGCGGACATCGTCGCGAAATCGGTCGTTCCACTCCCTCCAACTGTCGCCTACGAAGTTGCCTACCTGATAAAGACCTGCCGCGTCCCATGCCTCGGCAATCATTTTGGTGCCCGCCAGCGCCGGGTCCGACTCGATGTCCCAAAGCACCGGAGGATTCGACATTACCGCCCCCGACGCATCGCGAGACAGGATGGATGCAAGGTCGAACCGAAAGCCATCGACGTGCATCTCGCTCACCCAATAGCGGAGACTGTCCACGATCATGCGCCGGACAACCGGATGGTTCGCATTCAGTGTATTTCCTGTGCCCGTGAAGTTTGCGTAGCGTGAGCGGTCTTGTTCCAGCACGTAATAGGTGGAATTGTCCAGGCCTCGGAAGCACAGCGTTGGGCCATCGTGCCCGGCTTCCGCCGTGTGATTGAAAACCACGTCGAGAATGACTTCGATCCCGGCTCGGTGCAGCGCCTTCACCATATCGCGAAATTCATCTATTGGCCCCAAGTAGTCCCGACGCGAGCTGTATGCCTCGTGCGGAGCGAAAAATGAAACGGGTGAGTAGCCCCAGTAGTTCGTGCGGCCAGCCGGTGCATCCTGTGGATCGAACTGAAACACCGGAAGCAATTCGACGGCGGTGATGCCGAGTCGCTGGAGATAGGGAATTTTCTCCACAAGTCCGGCGTATGTGCCACTTTTGGATTTCGGCAGCCCGGAGCTGGCATGTGCCGTAAAGCCACGCACATGCATTTCGTAGATGATCGTGCGTGACCAAGGCCGCCTCAAGGGCGCGTCGCCTTCCCAGTCATACGCGGACGGGTCCGTCACTACGCTCTTTACCGCTGTTGCAGTGTTGTCGCCTTCGAGACGGGCGGCTTCACGGCTGTATCCTTTCGGGACCGCGACCGCTCGTCCATATGGGTCGAGCAGCAGCTTGGAGGGATCGAACATAAGGCCTTGATTCGGCTCGAACGGTCCGGAAGCCCGGAATCCATAGATCTGGCCCGCTTGTACCTCGGGCACGAACACGTGCCAATAGTGGTATGTGCGGTTCGCTAAAGGATCGATTGGAATGACACGCGAGGGACGAGCATCATCCACGCGATCGAAAAACAGCAGTTCGAGGGCAACAGCACTCCGCGAGAAGACTGAGAAGTTGGCGCCGCCGACCAAAGGCGTAGCCCCTAATGGAAAGCTACGGCCAGTCGTCGGGACGGCAATTGCCGCCTCCACCGCGTTCGCCTGTTCGTAAGTCATCATAGGAGCAGCAGTCCTTCATCAGCAGGCAGTGCGCCATATTGCGCCCACATGGAATCAGGTAGTTAGCGGAAGGCCAGCCGGCATTCGTTCGGCACCTTCGTCAACTGCCGAAAGACGTGCCGACGGGCGGCGGCGGGATCGGCCGTTCGTCAAAGTGAACTGTGTGGCCCGCAAATCTCAAAGCCAGCGCGGTTAACAAGACTTTGTTCATCTCAGCGCGTCGGTGGCTCCGCCCCGATGGCGCGGCTCGGCCTGCTTGGTTGATGCGACGCTATTTATATCCGGGGGACATGGTTCGAGACGTCCAGTCCGCGCGTTGACGAGTTCACAGTGGCTCCGTGCGACTAGATCACTCGGTCCCAGCATCGATGGCTCTGAAGGCTTGCTATCGTCTGCACGCAATGGGCGCTCAACAATGGTGAGCAAGCCATGCCGGGTGTGTCTCGTTTCTATCACGACGTGGGAAATGCGCAGAACCGGCAGGCCATCGATGAACTTCGTATCCTGCGAGATTTCCATCCTCCGGATGAGGGCGGAAGGCTTCTTGACCAGATACCCGGTCCGCGCCGTGGCTCGGCCGGTTTCGGAATCGATCCAGAGCTCGCCGCGCATCAAACCATCCAGTTTCTTCCTGGGTGAGACATCAATGACGTAAACCGGAACGTCCTCCGTTTCCAGCATTCCGAGGTAATGGAACTTATAATTGGCCGGAGTGATTACTCGGGAAGATTGAGACACTTCCTGGAGATGTTGTTCTTCTTCGATATAGGGCAGGATCAAATCCAACGTGGCGCCGAGTTCGCCGTCCTTATCAACAACCAGATATTCACTGTGCCCGAAAGTATCCGGGCGGCGCAGCATCAGGATGCGGCTCTCCAGGTGCAGGCTTGGCGACCATGCCTCAATCGTGACTACAACCGTTCCCGTTTGGGTGAAGGGATCTGGTTGGCGGAGCGAAGCGATATAGCGGGCGAACGCGAGACTCTCCCCGGAGGTCACTCCGGCAAGTGTCAGATCATGCGCGGCGGCGCAAGTAACGAAGAATGAGAGTAAGCCAGCGGCTGAATAGCTAGTGAATCGCGTAAACCATTCCATGCCATTGGGAGGGCATTTTGCAAGCCACACGTGGCCTTGGCGGATCTGGTTAAAAACAGGACTCGCGCAGAGCGGCTGCGCCGCAGGAATGCCGAACTGTAACTGGCATTTGCCGCGAATTTGGCACACTCGCCATCAAGAACGAAATATACAGAAAAGTAGAACCCGTTGAGCTCAGCCGGCAGCATCGAAATTCTTAGCGCAGACGAAGATGCGTCAAGGTTGCAGGTTAGATCAGGCCGCTCTTGGTCTATGCAGCAGATTCGTTGATTTTTGCAACGACGGCGGAAGAGTGAGCTCCTGCGGCATGGAGACGAATGCCCTTCGCGACGAGCCGGCCCAGAAGAGTGCGGCCGCTCTCGTCGATGCCGGAGACATCGCGCAGAACGAGATGGATGGGTCTTCTCTGCGCGATCGCTTGCTTTGCACAGGTCTCGACTGCGCTTATGTATTTGCTCGACAATTCGCCATCCACCGTAATCGTGATGAGCTTCGGTTCCGTCGCGGTCGTAATCCGGATCATTTTGATGACCTCACGTTATGTTATGCACGCCGGCATCCACGAAAGGTTTTGATGAAAATGCTGGGCAAGTCCTCGTACCGATGTGCCTCTGATTGACGTCCGGCGAACTTATCGGAAAGCACCGATCTCATTTGGCAAGGGCGGCAGCTGAAAGCAATCCACGCTATCAGTCTTCAAAGCTGCCTGTCGTCCCTCGAAAACCGTGCGCCGCCTGTTTCCGAACCGAGCGGATGGCGCGAGTGGCGTGGTAACAGTATGCCAGGTTGTGGTTCAGAGTGGAAAACCAGTCGTGCGTGGCGCTATACATCGGGAAACAAAAGGCAAGCGTTCCATCGGTGCGAATAATCAGGGAGTTCTGGCCCGCGCGGCAGTCCCACTGTTGCAGCTTGCCGCGCATAAGCGCCTTCATTTCCTCGAGGCGGCGAACGGAATTCACCATCTTATAGCCCGATCGGTTCTTCTCGATGAGCCAATTGATCGTTGCATCCACTTCGGGCCAATCCTCTTTCTTAATGTAGGTGCTGTTGCCCTCTTTGTGCTTGAAGTGGGGCTGCTCCAGCATGAGGGTCTCATTGATGTCGGTGTTGAACTGCGGCCGCGACCGGCAGCACGTGGGCCAGCGCTTGGGCATAAAACAGAAATGCCAGTAGGATCCATTCGGAACGGCGTATCGATACGGCCACGGTGCGGTCCGAGGCGTCGCGGGCAGGCGCGCCCGGAGCGATTGTGCTGAGGGCAAATTGCATTCTGACCCCCTACTCTCCGCCCGCCTTTGGCGTAAGGGAATCGCGGACAGGCTTCGGACACGACGCCAACGCTTCGAAACTGCCCCGCGACGAAATGACCGCATCGCGCGTCTGGCGCAGTGTTGTCGTCAACGAATTGATGGACAGGTGGTTTACCACCGGGGTAACCATCCAGGCCAGCGATGCCGGAATGTCGCGCGTCAGGGCCATCGCCTCCAGTTCCAGGTACACACCGCCGTCCCGTTCCTCATATCGCGCGACGCTGCGAATGCGCCAAAGGAAGCCGCGGCCGGTGTCGGGTGGCTGCAGGCGTTCGTCGCTGTGGCCGTATGCTGCGATCTCCCGCACTTCCGCCGCTTCCGCTACGCTATAGCTGCGGTGTGCATCGAGCATCACGTCGTTGGCCTGGTAATGTCCCTGCATCGCGGCGCTGACAAAGAGGACCTTACGTTGCCACACCATCTGGAATTCCTGGCTGGTATCCGTGCACGCGAGCGTTCTGGAGGAAGTGACCGCCGGCCGATACATCTGGTGATAATTGTCGTAGTCGTGGACAACCACCAAGACGCTATCGATGGTGGCGCCGGGGATAAAGATCGCGCCAATCCAATCGTGAACCAGGCCGTGGGGCACGCCCTCGGTGCCCTGACCCACGACGGGAGCGACCACCACTTCGCCACGCCGTACGCGAGCCGCGCGATCCCCCGACTCATCCATCCACAAGAAGGGCAGGCCGCTTGCTGCACGCTCTTGCATGTGGAGGTCGGCCTTCTTCACATACGCATTCCACGCTATCAAGGTGTCGGGCTGTAGCTCGGCAGCGCGCACGCTCTGCGTGGCGCATGCAGTAAATATGATTGTGCCGATTATTAGTTTTGAGAGCTTCATTGCCGGCCTCGTTCGTGTTCCCAACTGCTCTCAGGAGCGACTTAACCAAGACGTCGCGGCGAGCACGCTCGCGGGTAACTGCGACGCACCTGGTGAGGCAACTTCCTGAGATCGGCCTGCGATCGGCGCCTCCGCGAACGCTGGATAGCGCCGGCCGCACTTGCGGCATTCGGATTGGCCATGGATCGGCCATGTGAGTGAGTCATGCCTCAGGCTGCACCAAATTGTGCCAAGTTTTCTGAACATATTGCTATCCTCCAAGCGCGGTTTTGTACCGCCTGCATTTCGACCGAGTCAGCAAGTTTATCCGCAACATTTCTTTGCTCCCGCGTGCTTGCATTTCGGAACGCCCGGTGGGGCGTTCACCATTACTAACGCACCTGCTATTCCATTTCGCCGTTAACCGGAAATCCAGCATTCTCAGCGTTCTTCTGTTTCACGCCTGCCGAAACAATCTTTGCGCCATCGGCGCGTGCCGGATTTTCGCCACTTGGCCGAGAGAACAACGAGGTCAGGCGATCGAAAAGCGTACGTCGCCGCAAGGGCTTGGAAACAATTGCACTCAGAATAGAGTCTGCAATACTGCCGATGTGTTGAGGATCTTTGGAAGGCTGCGGAACTCCAGTTCAACACGATCGGCCGTTTGAAGGTCGACCACGCTGCTGGGCAGCCGCCTACAGAAGCTAGGTATTCGCGCCCACCGGCGCCCTTTTCCGGCAGGTGCCAAATCACTCTGCCGGTTTTCGGCAGCGTGTCCATAGGTTGTGGTGCCAAAAACGTGCCTCTCAGCTTGTCTTTCAAGCTTTCCTTAATGCGCGGTGGCGAACCATCTTTTACGGTGGTCCGCCTCTATAAGGCGCCATTGAGGGTCTTTCGGTGCTCGCGACGAGACACCGCTCGGGGTTCTCGCTAGTGCTTCACATGTTGCCGTTTCGAGCCGGCCTCTTTTCGAGTGGCTATTATGACCCTTAATGACCCTTGAACAATGGATACTAACGTGCTGCAGCCAACGAGGAACGAACAAGACGGAGGTGCACTATGCGCGCCATATCCATCGCATGGATACTGAGTTTCACAATTTCCACACTAACTGCGGATACAGTGACGTTTAAGGACGGTCGCCTCCTGACAGGCGCCTATTTGGGAGGATCATCCCGCGAGATAAAGCTCCAGGTCGGCGACCAGATCCAGACGCTCAACATAGAGGACATTACCGGCATTCAGTTTGGAGCCGCGCCAAAGCAAGACAGACGCGACGCTGCACCCACAGGGGCCAGTGGAGTGACACTGCCTGCTGGAACCAAATTAGTAATTCGCATGATTGATGCAGTGGATTCAGAACGAAACACCGTAGGACAGACGTTCGCCGCCAGCTTGGATGAACCCGTGCTGATCGACGGCCAAGCCGTTATTCCCAGAGGCGCGGACGTCGTGGTAAAGCTGGTCGATGACAAGGAGTCCGGAAAACTCACTGGACGCACCACGCTTACTCTTGCCTTGATGAGCCTGAAGGTAAACGGTCGTATGGTAGATGTCAATACCGAAACCGTTTCGCAGGAAAGTGCCTCACGGGGCGCGCGCACGGCCAAGGTGGCCGGAGGAGCGGCTGCATTGGGTACCATCATCGGAGCAGTCGCGGGCGGCGGCAAGGGCGCTGCTATCGGTTTAGGTGCCGGGCTAGGCGCAGGTGCCGGAGTGGAAATGGTGACCAAGGGCGAACGCGTCAGGATTCCCTCGGAAACCCGCCTGACCTTTGCTTTGGAGAATTCCATTCGTCTCTAATCTGGCGGTCACGGAAAATTCGTTCAGAGTCGCAGTCGCCCTCTTTCGACTGTTGGCAGCGCGTCTGAGCCCGTGCAAATCCAGGCACCGAAGCCTCGTTTGGAATTAGCCGTACCGCGATATTGGTGAAAGGCCTTTTATGGAAGTGATCGTCGTGAGTACCAGTTTCGTTCTGAGTTTGGCCCTGTCGCTGTTGCTGGCGAATGCGACACTCCGGGCAATTTGCCTCGGCCTTAGGTCGCGCCCAGGCTCTGTGTCCTTGCCAACGACTGGCAGGTTGTGGAACGCAACGAGGCGCCCAATGCCGGAGCGGCAGTCGAGTGGGCGCTGCGGCCGTCCGTCCATTGCCCGGAATCCATCGTCATCTGCCTTGGCAAGTGCCGGCGAATCGATACATTGCTCCACCCAGGATGAGGCCGAATCGGGTGCATTCAGATCAAACCGCATGGCAACAGCTTTGCTAAATCAGCGGGAGGAGGTTCGAAAGCAAAATGTCATGATTCCAGCGCCACCCCTAACGCTTACGGGCAACGGCTGACCGCCTGTTCCCGAACCAGACCAATCTCCTTTACGAGTTCGAGAGCCTCAACAATGGCAGCCTGTGACCTGTCTACCACAGAGGTCTCCCTCTGGAGCCTACCGCTGCGGAGCTGGAACATTCATACCATCTCCTTTCGCGCTTCGTCGGGCGTTGCCGCCTCACACTTGGGAGATTAAGGCCGTGTGAAAGTGAAGTCGTCGGAGCCTGTCGGCCGGCCGAAATCTCACGGGCGCAGGGCGAGCCACTCGATTGAGCAGCGAAGCGGTTTTTGAAACGGTCCACCTGCGAACTGAGCAAAATGAGGGGCGGCACTAGCGCGGTCGGCTTACACCCCGGCCGAAAAAAAGCGGCGAAAAATGCGGGAAAGATGATCGCGCCCGATCGACGGCTGCGGTGGCCACGATCGTAGCTCCGATGTCCAGCCTTTTGTTTCGGGGCAAATTCGCACCTCGCCGCTTCCGCGCCACCCGCTACGGATCACCACCTCCTATACCGATCGCTCACTGATAAAGGCGAGCAATATTGTACTTCCGCATGCGCGATTGCAAGGTCGTCCGCTTCAGGCCGAGCCGAGCAGCTGCCCCGTTCGTTCCCCCGACTATTCCCTTGGTTTCCTTCAACACTTGCAGGATTCGCGCGCGCTCGGCGTCGCCGCCGCCGCGGTGGCCTTGCGCTGGGATCTCATCTCGCAGTCCTCCTCGACCGAGACAAGCCCGTTTGGTCCGAGGTCAAATCGGCAGGCACGAGCCGCACCTGCGGCCAGGAGATGGCCCGGATCAACATCGAGGCGCCCGCGGCACTGGCGGAGTGGATCGACCTGTGCCGCGCCGATCCGGGCAGACAGCGCTACGAACAGCTCGCGTCTCGTATCTGCCGATGCCGAAGAAGACCTCGAAGCTCAAGCCTACAGAGTTCGCTGCCCTGGCTGAACCCGGGATGGCTGAACTAATCGTCCGGGCGTCTGAGGCGGACAGACTCCAGCGTGTCCGCGCTGACGCAGAACGTTACCCCAGCCGCATCTTTTCCAACGCGCTTGTCAACACTGCTTGGCGAAACGGAACGGTGGAGGTCATCCTCGTTCGGCTTCGATTCGTGCCTTTGCTTCGGCAAGCGCCTTCGGTGGGTCTTCGTCCATCGCTCCCCTTGTGATTCCCTGAATGGAGTAACCGCCTCTGGGTAGGGTGCCCAGCCTTCGCCCCGGCTCATGACGCCGGAACTAGGCGGCCATCCGCGAGTATACCAATCGGACCATTCCAGATAATCATGCCTTTTGGTATCATATGCGTGGCGGTTTCATATGAGCAGGCGCAAGATTATTCTGTTGGTCACGCTCGCGGCACTCCTGACCGTCGCCTATACTCAGGTGACATTCTTCGTCATCCAGCCAATCGGCGCCATTCCGGAAGGTCGGACCCTGCTGATTTGGCGAACGGGCAAGCTGAAGTTCATCGACAGTGCGGACGCTCTATGCAGTCGTGAAGTCAACGGAGTGAGCCTGCTGTGCCGGATAGCCGTGCTTGGTGCGGTGGCGAAGAACAACACGGTCCTGATGAGACTTCCGTACAGCGAAACGCTCTATCTGGTGGCCACTGGTGGGAAGACGTACGACCGATAAGAGGGGCAGCCCTGCGTTGTTGCGGTTGTGGAGGTGTGAAAGTGGCGCTCATCAAATGCCCCGATTGTGGCAAGGATGTTTCAGATGTTGCTCCTTCGTGTCCAAACTGCGGGCGGCCCTGCCAAGTGCCGGTGGTAGGAAAGGAAAAGAAGACCAGTCCTGCTGCTACAGGTTGCCTTGTCTTATTCCTCGCGGCCTTCGGTCTATGGGTAATTTCGAACTTGCTGCCCAGCGAGAATTCAAGGAAGACTGCTTCGTCCTCCGAGGTAACCAATCCCCCCGTCCCAATAGGGCCACAATTGGAGCTTGTTAAGTACTCTTGGCATATCGAGTACGGTTATGCAATCTTGGAGGGTCAGGTAAGGAATATCTCGCCAGAGCCACTGAAGAACGTGGCTGCCGTCGCTTCGTTCTACGATTCGGATGGCGGTTTCATTACGAGCTCGGACACCCTGATTGACTACAATCCCGTTCTGCCAGGACAGACATCGCCGTTTAGGGTCATGGCAACTCAGAACCCTACAATGAAGAAGGCACGGGTTGAGTTTAAAGAACTCTTGGGGGGGACCATACCATTCAGGAATGCGGAGAGCAAGAAAGGCACAAAAAAATGACCTTCTGTGCCCAATACTGTGCCCACCCCCCACATAGAAGCCTTGCTCCGCTTCGCTAGTCGCCCGGTTCCAACGCTGCCGATACCCTTGAAGGCTCGCAACTTCGAGCAAGCCTTCGTAACTACTGCTTACGCTTGTAAGGTTTTGATTCTTCGTGGGTTGCTGCCTCCGGAGCAAAAGGTCGGTGGTTCGAATCCACTCGGGCGTACCAGATTTTCAGCGACTTAACCTACAGTGGTCGCCCGCGAACGGATAGCGCGGCAGTTTGCTAAAAGCGCGCGGCCCTTCCTTTTTGGCGACAAAGATGTTGGCGAGCGAGAATGCAAGCGAGAAGCCGATGAAGGGGGTCGAAAAGAGCATGGTGACATACGCCCACTTGATCGCATAGAAAAGGTGCGGCCGCTCAAGCCAGACGAGCGCCAGGAGACTGTTCTGGTCTGGGAACGGCATTTGGTGGGAGAGCGCCGCGCCGGCTACGGCGCTCAACGCCAGGCTTACAAATTGGCGATTCCCAAGAACGTCGTTCATGGATGGTTCCTCCCGGTTTGTTTACACTCACTGTCGACGCGAGACTCGGCTCGCCGGCGCCTGTTCGGCCCTTTCCGTCGCCGAACGGCTGCCCGTCCGGCAAAGTAGCCACTGGAGCCATTTCAGGGCGCCGGATCAGCTGTGGGTCCCGGGTATCAAGGGACAGGAGGGCCGGTGGATCACGCTGCATCCCACGGCGCTCGCCGCCATGGGCCCGCCCAGGGAGTCCGGTCAAGCTTTTGTCGCTGGGAGACGGTGGCGGCGTTCCACGACGCGGTCTATAAAAAGGCCAAACGCGAACGCCTCCGCGGCGTGCGCTTCCATGAGACCAAGCACACGGGGATTTCAGCGCTGCTCGCGTGACACGCGTGAAAGTGCTAAACCACCGGCCTATCACAGACTGCATGCTTTGGTGTATCCTTAGGCCAATGCCGCGTCTTGTCACCGCCGCTCTCCTCATTCTGGGTACGCTTTTAGCCTCAACTCCGCTGGCGGCGCAGTGGTTTAAGTATCCCACCGCGGGAGTGCCGCGGAAGGCCGATGGCAGTGTGAATATGTCTGCGTCCGCGCCCCGGCTGGCGGATGGAAAGCCCGACTTTTCCGGAATCTGGACCACCGGGGATCCCAATGTTCGCCGGACGGAAGGCTTGTCGAGTCCCAAGGAAGTGGTAGGTCCTAAAAATTCCCAGAGCGCCAACGAGCGTCCCGAGGATCCGAGTGCAATCACGGCTTCACGCCAGATGTCGAATATCGGAGTCGATCTTCCGGGAGGGTTGCCGTATCAACCTTGGCTTGTGCCCATCGTCAAGGAGCGCACCGACAACCTCGCCAAAGACGACCCCCACATCAAGTGCTTGCCGGATAACTTTCTTCGCGCGTACGGGCTGCCGCATTTGCTGAAGTTCGTCCACACACCAAGTCTTTTGGTGGTGCTCGATGAAATGAACGCCGGATACCGTCAGGTATTCACGGACGCACGGCCGTTGCCCGAAGATCCGACCCCCTCCTGGCAGGGATATTCGTCGGGAAGGTGGTCGGGCGATACGCTGGTGATCGACACGATCGGGCTGCGCGACGATACGTGGATCGATTGGAATGGAAGTGTGCTGACCCCGGCAGCCAAAGTGCGAGAGCAAATCCGGCGCCCGGACTTCGGACACCTGGAAATCCAAGTGACCGTCGATGATCCCAAGGCTTACACGAAGCCGTGGACCGTCGCATTAAGGCAGCGCATCGTGGTCGGCACAGAATTGATCGACGAAATCTGTTTGGAAAACGAGCAGTCCCTCAAGCACATGAAGTGAAAACCTGGCGTCACATGGTAAGCAGCGCCGCCATGAGCTCGATTCCGTCCCAGAGGTTCTGGATGCGCAGGTTCTCGTCGAAGCTGTGCTGGTTATTGTCGTGATTGCCGATAGGGACGACGATGGTGCGGGCGCCCAGCGGGCGCTCGATGCTGGTAAGCGGCAGACCGCCACCCATGTTGGGCAGCTTGACCGCGGGACCGCGAGCGCTCTCCACAACGCGAATCACTTCCTGGGAAATCGGGAGGTCCATCGGTGTGCGGCTGGCATTTTCGCCTCCGGAAACCACGACCTTGGCGACTTTGGGGTGAGCCATGCGAATCCCGGCGCCCGGTTCCGACTCGACGATGAAGAAGCCCTGCTTACGGATGTGATCGATGACTCGTTGGGCCGTCTGCCGATGGTCCATTCCCTTCACGAGGCGAATGTCCATGGTGGCGGTAGCCGTAGCGGGGATGACGTTGGATGCCTGGGCGCCGATGCGGGAGCTCGCCATCCCCCGGATGTTGAGCGAGGGTAGCGTGATCAGCTCGACCAGTTTCCGGGGCGCCCCTTCGGTAGCGCCGAGCCAGAACTCGCGCAGCAGGTCGGCATCGATGTCAGGAGCTTCGGCGAGGGCCTTCTTTTCCGTGGCACTGAGAGGATCGATGCTGTCATAAAAATGCTCGACGAGCACGCGGCCGTTGTCATCCTTCATGGAAGTGAGCAGGCGAGCCAGCAGGAACGCGGGATTGGGGGCCCAATTGCCGTAGTGCCCGCTGTGCAGTTCACTGCGCGGGCCGTATACGGTGAGATCGAGGCGCGTCATGCCGCGCGCTCCAAAGGTAATGAGCTGGCGGCGGGTCTGGTGAACAGGGCCATCGCACATCAGCCAAAGGTCGCTGGAAAACAGGTCCTTATTGGCGGCCAGCGTCCGCTCGAGATTCGCAGAGCCCGCCTCTTCTTCGCCCTCGAAGGCGAATTTGATATTGGATCTGGTCTTTAGCCCGGCGGCGTGCAGAGCATCGAGCGCGGCCAAGATGGCTTCGATGGGCGCCTTGTCGTCGGCAGCGCCGCGCGCGTAGAGCCGCCATTCGGGATGAAACGGAACGCCGGCGGCGGGCAGCGGGATCACGCGGCCATCTTTTTCGATCTGCCGGTCGCGGAGAGTAGGGGTGAAGGGCGGCGTGGCCCATTCCTTGGGGTCAAGCGGCTGGCCATCATAATGGGCATAGAACACGATGGTCCGCGTGGCGCCGGGTGTGGCAAGCTCTCCGAACACCACCGGATTGCCGCCGGGGACGGAAACGAGGCGGGGCGCGATGCCTCGTTTCTCGAGCATCCTGGCGATCGCATCGGCGTTGCGCTGGATATTGGCGCGGTCGCTGGCGATGTTGGGAATCGAGAGCAAGCCGGCAAACTCGTCGACGATGGCCCGCTCGTGCTGCTGGCGCCATTGGCGGGCAGCGATCGCAGCGGGATTGGTTTGGGCGATGGCGGCGGTAGCGAAAAGAGCGATCCAGAAGCTGCGTTTCAGAGGAACGGCCTCCCTGCCTCGTCTGGATTATAGCTGTTGAAGCTCCGGAAGCGCGATATCCTGTTTCGAGGAGCACCTCCAGATGACGCAACAGAACTATGCCAACCATGCGCAAGTCGTCCCGATGTTTCACCGCGTCCTGTTTGGACTGATCGTCCTCACACTGATCGGTTCGTGTATCAATCTGTATCTATCTTTTGGAGATCATCAGCGGCTGTATAGCGCTTCGTTGATTGTGGTGTTGGACATCTGCCTGCTGTTCCTCTTCTTCTTTTGCCGGGTCTTTCCGCTGAAGGCTCAGGACCGTGCCATCCGGGCGGAGGAAAATCTGCGGCATTTCGTGCTGACGGGGAAATTGCTGGATTCGCGGCTGGGCGTCCGGCAGGTGGTGGCTCTACGGTTCGCCTCCGATGGGGAGTTCGTGGCATTGGCGCAAAAGGCGGCGCAGGAGCAACTGTCGGCCGATGCCATCAAGCGGGCCGTGAAGGAGTGGCGCGCGGATACCTACCGCGTGTGAGCCGGTTCGGCGACCGGCCGGCGGCGCGCTGCGACAAAATACGAAGCGCCCAAAAGGAAAAGGGCGATGGAGAGCCACTGGGAGGTATCCAGCGCGCCTCCCCACAGATTCCCCTGCTCGTGGAAGCGGAAAAACTCAACGATGAAGCGGGCCGTAGAGTAGAGCATCAGGTACAGGCTGATGATGGCGCCCGGGGAGTGAGGGCGGCGGATGCCCCAATAGAGGATCCCGAAGATCAGGAATTCGGCGAAGGACTCGTAGAGCTGGGTAGGATGCAGGGCCCGGCTGAGGGGCACACCGACCAACTGGCTGGCGACCGGGCTGGTGAAGGTCACTGCCCAGGGGAGATGGCATTCCACACCCCAGCAGCATCCGGCAGAGAAGCAGCCAAGGCGGCCAATGCCGTGGCCCAAAGCGATGCCGGGAGCAAACACGTCGGCCGTGACCATGGCAGGCAGATGGGTTTTGCGCAAGTACCAGGCGGCCATTATGAGTGCTCCGATCAAGCCGCCGTAAAAGACACCGCCCGCCTGCAGCGTGGAAAGCGAGAAGATTTCGCCGGGATGCTCGGTGTAGTACGGGATGTCCACCAGGAACATCATGATCTTGGCGCCGGCAATGGCAGCCAGGGCGCAGTAGATGCCGAGGTTGGTGACGGCATCGGCATTGAGCCTGGCCTCCCGGCCGAGACGATTGGCCATCCACAAGGCGGCGAGAAACGCCAGCGCCACCAGCACGCCATAGGTATGCAGAAACGAGAGATGAAAGATTTCAGGGTACATTGGCAGCCTGCCGCTTCGGCCGGAGCAGTTCGAGCAGCAGCAACCCGCTGCCGATGACAATCGCCGAGTCCGCAATGTTGAATGTCGGCCAGTGGTAATCGCCGATGTAAAACTCCAGAAAGTCGGTAACGCGTCCCCAGAGCGCGCGGTCGAAGACATTGCCGGCGGCGCCGCCGAGAATTAGTGTAAGTCCCCAGA
>Ga0075030_100000933_pt1 | contig 26202 bp, 18 predicted proteins | sample LitLauG_LLR_2012_FD_71393 | JGI IMG/M metagenome (GOLD analysis project Ga0075030, IMG submission 71393) | Freshwater sediment microbial communities from Pennsylvania, USA - Little Laurel Run_MetaG_LLR_2012 | ecosystem: Environmental > Aquatic > Freshwater > Creek > Sediment | place: USA...
CTGTTCCTGTTTGTCGTGATGATGCTGGATGTGGATTTCGCGGCCCTGCGCGAAGGGTTCGCGCAATACCTGCCGATCGGCCTCGTCGTCGCCTTCATCCTGGTGGTCGAGATGATCTTCGTGACCGCCAGCGTCGCGGCCAATGGCGCGGCGGCGCACTCGACGGGGCCGCAACCGACCGGTTCGGTGACAAACGCCGAAGCGATAGGCCGGGTGCTCTATACCGACTACGTCTACCTGTTCCAGATCGCGGGCATGGTGCTGCTGGTGGCCATGATCGGAGCCATCGTGCTGACTCTGAAGCACCGCGACGGGATCAAGCGGCAGGACATCTCCCGCCAGGTCGCGCGCACGCCAGCGAGCGGCATGCGCATCGTTTCGATCAATTCTGGCGAGGGGATCGGCGAATGATCGGGCTGGCGAACTATCTGACCGTGGCGGCGATCCTGTTTACGATCGGGGTGCTGGGCATCTTCGTCAACCGCAAGAATATTATCGTCATCCTGATGTCGATCGAGCTCATACTCTTGGCGGTAAACATCAATCTGGTCAGTTTCTCGGTCTATCTGCACAATGTGGTCGGCCAGATCTACGCCCTGTTCGTCCTGACGGTGGCCGCGGCCGAAGCCGCGGTGGGTTTGGCGATTCTGGTCACCTTCTTCCGTTGGCGCGGGGATATCGCCGTTGACGACGCCTCGGTGATGAAGGGCTAGAGGATGTCGCCAGACCTGATCGTTACCGCGGCGGTGTTCGCGCCGCTGCTCGGCGCCCTGATTGTCGGCCTCGGCGGACGCCGCCTTGGCGACACAGCCTCAATGGCCATCGCCACCGGCCTGCTGTTCGTTGCGAGCGCCCTGGGGTGGGCGACCTTCGCCGGCGTCATATTCGGCGGCTGGCCGCATCACTTCATTGTTGAGATAGCGCCCTTCATCAATGTCGGGACGTTCCAGTCCGACTGGGCGATCCGGGTGGATAGCCTCTCTGCTGTGATGTTCGTCGTCGTGACCACGGTGTCGGCCCTCGTTCACCTCTACAGCTGGGGGTACATGGCCGATGATCCGGCCAAGCCCCGGTTCTTCGCCTATCTCTCGCTCTTCACCTTCGCGATGCTGGCGCTGATCACCGCCGCGGACTTCATGCAGCTGTTCTTCGGCTGGGAAGGCGTGGGGCTGGCGAGCTATCTGCTTATCGGCTTTTGGCATCACAAGGCGACCGCCAACGCCGCGGCGATCAAGGCCTTTGTGGTCAATCGGGTGGGCGACGCCGGTTTCGCGCTTGGGATCATGACCGTCTTCTGGGCGTTCGGGACGATCCGTTTCGCCGAGATTTTTCCGCAGGTCCCCGCCCATGTGGCGCAGTCCTGGAGCTTCGCGGGTCAGAGTTTCCATCTCATGGACCTTGCCTGCTGCCTGCTGTTCATCGGCGCCATGGGCAAGTCGGCTCAGTTCTTCCTGCACACCTGGCTGCCGGACGCCATGGAGGGGCCCACGCCGGTGTCGGCCCTCATCCACGCGGCGACGATGGTGACGGCGGGCGTCTATATGGTGTGCCTGCTCTCGCCGATGTTCGAGTACGCGCCGGTCGCCAAACATGTCGTGACGATCGTCGGCGCGGTGACCGCGCTGTTCGCCGCGACGGTGGGTCTGGCCCAGAACGACATCAAACGGGTGGTCGCCTATTCGACCTGTTCACAGCTCGGCTACATGTTTTTCGCCGCGGGCGTCGGCGCCTATGAGGGCGCGATGTTCCACCTCTTCACCCACGCCTTCTTCAAGGCGCTGCTCTTCCTGGGCGCCGGATCGGTCATCATGGGCATGCACCACGAGCAGGACATGCGGAAGATGGGCGGGCTGTGGAAATACATGAAGATCACCTATGCGGTGATGGTGATCGGGACGATCGCGATCACCGGCGTGGGCCTGCCGGGCGTTGAACTGGGCTTCTCCGGATTCTATTCCAAGGACGCCATTATCGACGCCGCGTTCACGGCTGGGCAGCACGACGGAGTTTCCTATTTCGCCTTCGTGATTGGGATCATCGCCGCCGGTCTCACGTCATTCTATTCCTGGCGCCTGATTTTCATGACCTTCCACGGTCATGCGAAGTGGGGACATGGCCACGATGACCACGGCGCGCACGCAAGCGCGGGTCACGACGACCATGGCCACGGCCACACGCCGCACGAGAGCCCATGGGTCGTGCTGGTCCCCATCTTGTTGCTTTCCGTCGGCGCAATGTTTGCCGGCAGGCTCTTCGTCGAGCGTTTCGTGGGCGAGGGCCGCGCGGATTTCTGGCGTGGGGCCATCTTTACGATGCCAGGCAATCACATGTTGGATGGTTTCGAGGCGCTGCCGTCCTATGTGGTCTGGCTGCCGCTTACGGTGACCGCCATCGGCTTCGTCTCGGCTTGGTACGTCTACATTCTGCGCGAAGGCATGGGGGCGAGGATCGCCGCCGGCCGCGGCATGGTGTGGAGTTTCCTCTACAACAAATGGTATTTCGACGAGCTCTATGACGCCGTCTTCGTGCGCGGCGCCAAGGCGCTGGGCGATCTCTTCTGGAAGGGCGGCGACAAGGCCCTGATCGACGGCCTGGGTCCGGACGGCGTCTCCGCCGTCTCATACGCCCTGGGCAAGGTCACCGGTCGGTTGCAGACCGGTTATGTCTACCACTACGCGTTCGTGATGCTGCTGGGGATCGCCGGCCTGCTGTCCTACGCCCTCTGGTTCTTCGCGCGATGATCGGCATCCTCACACTCACCACCTTCACGCCGCTGCTTGGCGTCGCGGCCATCCTGGCCGGACGCTATCTGGCCAAGGGTGATGAGGCGCAGGCCGCCGCGACCGCTCGGTGGTTCGCCCTGGCCACGACCGTGGGGACGCTTATTCTCGCAACGTTTGTGGTCGCCACGTTTGATGTCTCGCGATCGGGGTTCCAGTTCACCGAGGACATGCAGTGGTTCTCGGGTCTGCACTACCACATGGGCGTGGATGGCATTTCGGTGCTTTTCGTCCTGCTCACCGCCTTCCTGATGCCGATCTGCGTCCTCGCCAGCTGGCGCTCGATCGAGACCCGCGTGGTCGAATACATGATCGCCTTCCTTGTCCTCGAAGCCCTGGTCATCGGCGTGTTCTGCGCGCTCGACCTGCTGGTGTTCTACCTGTTCTTCGAGGGCCAACTGATCCCCATGTTCCTGATTATCGGGATCTGGGGCGGCAAGAACCGAGTCTACGCCGCCTACAAGTTCTTCCTCTACACCCTGCTGGGATCCGTGCTGATGCTGGCGGCGATCCTGACAATGATATCGATCGCTCACACCGCCAGCATTCCGGACTTGATGACCTACAAGTTCGCCCCGGACGTGCAGGCCTGGCTCTGGCTGGCGTTCTTCGCTTCGTTCGCGGTCAAGATGCCGATGTGGCCCGTGCACACCTGGCTGCCCGATGCGCACGTCGAGGCGCCGACGGCCGGGTCGGTGATCCTGGCCGGCATTCTGCTGAAGATGGGCGGCTATGGCTTCATGCGCTTTTCGCTGCCGATGTTCCCCGTCGCCAGCCACCAGTTCGCGCCGCTGATCTACACGATGTCGGTGATCGCGATCGTCTACACCTCGCTGGTCGCCTTCCGTCAGACCGACATGAAGAAGCTGATCGCCTATTCGTCGGTGGCGCACATGGGCTTCGTCACCCTGGGAATCTTCTCCGGCAATCTGCAGGGCGAGCAGGGCGCGCTGTTCCAGATGATCAGCCACGGCGTGATCTCCGGGGCGCTCTTCCTCTGTGTCGGCGTCGTGTATGACCGCATGCACACCCGCGAGATCGCGTTCTACGGCGGCGTGGTCAATCGCATGCCTATATATGCGGCCGTCTTCATGCTGTTCACGATGGGCAACGTCGGCCTGCCCGGGACAAGCGGCTTCGTGGGCGAGATCCTGACCCTGACCGGAACCTATCACGCCGCGACATGGCCCGCGATCATCGGTGTCAGCGGGGTCATTTTGTCGGCGGTTTACGCCTTGAGTCTTTATCGCAGGATCGCGTTCGGCGAGTTGACCAACCCGGCCTTGGCGACGATTGGCGACATGAACGGACGGGAAATGCTGGTCTTCGCGCCCCTCATTCTCGGCACGCTCGTACTCGGGTTCCAGCCGGGACTGGTGTTCCACATAACCGACGCATCGACCCAGCAGTTGGTAAGCGCCTTCCAAGCGGCGACGGGGAGGTAGGGCGATGACGCTTCATGACGCCGCCGCCTTGGCCGGTCCGGAAATCACACTCGCGCTTGCGGCGATGGCGCTACTGATTTGGGGCGCGTTCCAGACACGCGGGCACAACGCCGCCTTCACGGCCGCCGCGGTCGCCGCCCTGGTGGCCGCCGCGATCGTCGCGGCGACGGGTCCATTGGGCACGGCGTTTTCGGGCGGGCTGATCGTCGACGCTGGGGCGGTGTTCGCCAAGGTCGTCATCTATCTCGCGTCGGCTGCGGCGATACCTCTCGGCGACCGCTGGTTTGCCCGTCGAGGGATGGGGCGGTTCGAGTATCCGATCCTGATCCTCTTGGCGGCCCTTGGCATGGGGATGATGGTTTCGGCCGGCGATCTGATCGCGCTCTATATGTCGATCGAACTGCAATCGTTGGCGCTCTACATCCTGGCCGCGTTCCACAAAGGCGACGCGAAGTCGTCCGAGGCGGGGCTGAAATATTTCGTTCTGGGAGCGCTCTCCTCCGGCATCCTGCTCTATGGCGCCTCTCTGATCTATGGCTTTGTCGGATCGACACACTTCGCCGACATCGGCCGGACCATGAGCGGCCATCCAGGACCTGGAGCCCTGTTCGGACTGGTGTTCCTGATCAGCGGGATCGCCTTCAAGGTGTCGGCCGCGCCGTTCCATATGTGGACGCCTGACGTCTATGAGGGCGCGCCGACGCCGGTCGTTGGATTCTTCGCGGGCGCCCCGAAGCTGGCGGCCATGGTGCTGCTGGCGCGTGTCCTCAATCAGAGCTTCGGCGGCGCGGTGGACCAGTGGCGCCAGGTGCTGGTTGTGATGGCCCTGCTGTCCGTGGCCGTGGGCGCGTTCGGCGGCCTGGCCCAGAACAAGCTGAAACGGCTTTGGGCCTATTCCTCGATCGCCGCGATCGGCTACGCGTTGATCGGCCTGGCGGGCGGCGGCGCCCAGGGGGTGCAGGCCGTGCTGATGAATATGGTGCTGTACGTCGTGGATGTGACGGGCTTTTTCGCTTGTCTCGCGGCATTGTCGAGAGGCGGCGTGGCGATGGAGTCGATCGACGATTTCGCTGGATTGGCGCGGGAGCGGCCGGCCTTGGCGGTCTCGCTGACGATATTCGCGCTTTCGGCGCTCGGCTTGCCGCCGATGAGCGGGCTGTGGGGAAAATTCTATGTGTTCGAGGCGGCGGTGGCCACGGGTCTGGCGCCCGTCGCGGTGGCCGCCCTTGTCGGCAGCGTCGTCGCGGCGTTCTACTATCTTCGCCTGATCAAGGTGATGTGGTTCGACGCCAGCGCGGGCGCGACCGACGCGCCGCCGCTGGAAGCGCGTCTGACGGCCTATGCGGCCGCGGCGTTCTCCTTTCCGATCGTCCTCTACGCGCTGACTGTGATCGATCCGCTTGCGAAGGCGGCGGCTTTGGCGCTCACCGCGCGATAGACGTCGGGTCGTGGTGGAGGTCACGCGACGCGCTTTCACCGCTCATCTTCCAGGTGTGGCCCTCGCGATGGCGGCGACGCCAGTCATGGCGCAGGCAGCGGGCGCCGAGGCCGTTTTCAAGGCGATTTACGAAGAGGAATGGGCCTGGCGGCAGGCGCAGCACCCCGATGACGACGATCCCGCCAAACCGATCCCGCGGACACTACCTGATGAGAGTGCCGCGGCGCAGGATCGACGTCTGACCACCTGGCGTGACGTTCGCGCCAGGCTCGCCACAATCGACCGCGCCCAGCTGAGCTCCGGCTCCCGCGCCGACTTCGACGTCTATGTCTCGCAGATTGACGCCCTGATCGCCGCCCAGGTCTGGCGTGAGTGGGAAAAGCCGCTCAACAGCGACACCGCCTTCTGGAGCGATTTGACCAGCGTTTCGCGCCGAACGTTTCGGTCCGAGGAGGATTACCAGAGCTATATCGAGCGCTTGAACGCCTTCCCGCGCTATTTCGACGACCAGATCGACAATATGAGGGCGGGCCTCGCGCGCGGATTTACCCCGCCGAAGGTAACGCTGAAGGGAAGGGAGTTGTCGGTTGCCTCGGTGGCCGAGGCCAGATCGGCGCGGGCGACCGTCTATTTCAAGCCCTTCGAAACCGCGCCGTCCTGGCTCGCGCCGGATCGTTTCACCGAACTGCGCGCGGAGGGTGAAGCGGCCATCGTCAGCGCGGTCATCCCGGCGCACAAGCGGCTGCTCGGCTTTCTGCGTGGAAGCTATCTGCCCGGCGCCCGGGAGTCGCTCGGGGCGTCGAGCGGTCCCGGCGGATTGGCCTATTACCAATCCAAGATCCTCGAGTTCACAACCCTGGACTGGTCACCCGACCGAATACACGCCTACGGCCTTTCGGAAATGTCGGCGATCCGCTCGCGCATGGACCGGCTGCGCGCGCAGGTGGGTTTCGAAGGCGATCTGAGGGGCTTCCTAGGTCACCTTCGCCGCGACGAGCGCTTCTATGCCAGGACGCCGCAAGACCTGCTCGATCGGGCCGCCTGGATCGCCAAGAGCTTCGACGGGAAGGCCGCGGACTGGTTTGGCCGATTGCCCCGGCGCCGTTTCGGCATTGTGCCGGTGCCGGCGGACATCGCTCCCTTCTATACGTCGGGAAGGGGTGGGCCGGGCGTCTATCTGGTCAATACATATGACCTGTCCTCGCGGCCACTCTATGCCCTGACGGCGCTCACTCTGCATGAGTCCGCGCCGGGGCACGCCTTCCAGATGCCACTAGCGGCCGAGAACACCGCGCTGCCGGCCTTTCGTCGCGAAAGTTATATCTCGGCCTTCGGCGAAGGCTGGGCGCTCTATTGCGAACGTTTGGGCGAGGAAATGGGGTTGTATGAGACGCCCTACGATCTCTTTGGCATGCTGAGTTACCAAGCCTGGCGGGCGGCGCGTCTGGTGGTCGATACCGGCGTTCACGCCAAGGGCTGGACCCGAAAACAGGCCCTGGCCTACCTTGCTGACAACACGGCCCTGTCGGAGCACGAAATCGGCACCGAGGTGGATCGATACATCGCTTGGCCGGGGCAGGCGCTGGCCTACTATCTCGGCCAGATGACGATCCTGGACGCCCGCGCCAAGGCCCAGGCGGCGCTCGGCGCCCGTTTTGATATTCGTGCTTTCCATGACACCGTGCTCCAGCTGGGATGCGTGCCAATGCCGGTTCTGACGGCGCGCATCGACCAGTTCATTTCCGAGGGCGGGCCCTCGCCATACGGACGAGACGATGTCTGAGCCCCGCGTTCTCGCCTTCGACGACATCGATTCCACCAACACGGAAGCCAAACGCCAGGTGGAGGCCGGGGAGGTCGGCCCGCTTTGGATCACGGCCCGTCGACAGCATCAGGGGCGGGGGCGAAGAGGCCGGGCGTGGGACACGTCCGACGGCAATCTCGCCGCCACCTACCTGTTCTCGACGGCCATGCCCGCGGGCGAGGCGGCCCAGGTGTCATTCGTCGCCGCACTGGCCGTCGCCGATCTGGCCGGCGCCTTCGTGGGCGCCGGCAAGGTGTCGCTGAAGTGGCCCAATGATCCCATGATCGAAGGCATGAAGACCTCCGGCATTTTGGTGGAATCCGGCGCTTTGGGCCCTGGCCGGCTCTGGCTGGCGGTGGGCTGTGGCGTCAATCTTGCGCATGCCCCTACGGGCCTTGAGCGTCCCGCCACGGCGTTCGCCCAGCATATGACGACGGCGCCGCCGACGCCGGAAGTCGCGGCAGGCGTGCTCATCAAGGCCTTCGAGACCTGGAGATCACTCTGGGAGACCCAGGGTTTCGGGCCGATCGCGCAGGCCTGGACCACGCGCGCCCATGGCCTTGGCCAGCGGTGCGAGGCTCGGCTCGCCAACGAAACGATCGAGGGTATCGCCGAGGGGCTGGACCTCGACGGCGCGCTCAGGTTGCGTCTCGCCGACGGTCAGGTGCGGCGGATCACGGCCGGCGATGTGTTCTTCTGACCACGAAGGCATGGTCGGCGGTTTGCCCCGGCGCGCGGCAAAACATTCTAACGCCTTGGGACCCCGGCGCTTTCGCGCTACAGGCGACCCATGCTGCTGGCGATAGAACAAGGCAATACCAATACCCTCTTCGCAATCCACGATGGCGATGAGTGGATCGCCCAGTGGCGGACGGCGACGGACGCCTCGCGCACCGCCGATGAGTACGCGGTTTGGCTGGTGCAATTGCTAACGATGGCGTCCCTGGGATTGGACCGCATTCACGCTTGCATCGTCTCAAGCGTCGTCCCGCAATCGGTGTTCAATCTCAGAAATCTGGCGCGACGTTATTTGCATGTCGAACCGATGATCGTGGGGGAGAACGTCGATCTGGGCATTGATGTGCGGATCCAGAAACCGTCGGAGGCCGGGGCCGACAGATTGGTCAATGCGATCGGCGCCCATATCGCCTATTCGGGCGCGCTCCTGATCGTGGATTCGGGGACGGCCACGACTTTCGACGTGGTGGCCGCGGACGGAGGATTTGAGGGCGGCGCCATCGCTCCGGGCATCAACCTTTCCATGCAGGCCTTGCACGAAGCCGCGGCGCGCCTGCCGCGCGTGGCGATCCAAAAGCCGGCTCACGTGATTGGCACCGATACGGTCGAGGCGATGCAGGCGGGGGTGTTTTGGGGCTATATCTCGCTGATCGAGGGGCTGATCACGCGCATCAAGCTCGAATTCGGCGAACCCATGACGGTGATCGGCACAGGGGGCATCGCTTCGCTTTTTGACGGCGCGACACATGCGATCGACTATTTCGATCATGATCTGACGATACGAGGACTCTTGGAAATCTTTCGACGAAACCACCGGCACGCAGAGGCATGACGCTGGTCAAGGCCGCGCGCGGCGACGAACTCGTGTTCCTGCCCCTGGGCGGTTCGAACGAGATCGGCATGAACTTCAATCTGTTCGGCTACGGCCCGCCACACGATCGCAAATGGATCGTTGTCGACCTGGGCGTGACCTTTGGCGATCAGACGACGCCAGGGGTCGAGCTGATTCTGCCGGACCCGACGTTCATCGAGGAATATGCCGACGACATCCTCGGGATCGTGCTCACCCATGCTCACGAAGACCATATCGGCGCGGTCGCCTGGCTTTGGCCCCGGTTGAAGGCTCCGCTCTTCGCCACCCCTTTCACCGCCTTTCTGCTGCGTGAAAAGCTGCGGGAAAAGAACCTGCTCGACGAAGTCAGCCTGATCGAAGTGCCGCTGAACGGCAATTTTCAGCTTGGACCCTTCGACCTGACTCTGGTGACGCTCACCCATTCGATTCCCGAGCCCAATGGCCTGGCCATCCGCACGCCGCTGGGAACCATTTTCCATACCGGAGACTGGAAGATCGATCCCGACCCCCTGACCGGTCCGGTGACGGATTCGGCGCGAATTAGCGCCCTGGGGGAAGAGGGTGTGCTGGCGATGATCTGCGACAGCACCAATGTATTCGTCGATGGCGAAGCGGGGTCGGAAGCCAATGTCCGCGTGGCGCTAAACGCCTTGATAAGCGAATTGACGGGGAAGGTCGCGGCCGCATGCTTCGCGTCGAACGTCGCGCGCATGGATACCATCATCCGCGCCGCGGAGGCGAATGGACGACGGGTGTGTCTGGTGGGCCGCTCGATGATCCGCATGGCCCAGGCCGCCAGGTCGGTGGGCCTGCTGCAGGACGTGGGTCCCTTCGTTGACGAGCGCGAGACGAAGTTCATTCCGGATAGTCAGATACTGTTTCTGTGCACGGGCAGTCAGGGGGAGCCGCGCGCGGCCCTCTCGCGCGTCGCGGAGGGTAACCATCCGCACGTGCGCCTAGGGAAAGGTGACGCCTGCATTTTTTCCTCACGCATCATCCCCGGCAACGACATTCCTATTCGCAACCTGCAGAACCGTTTGGCCGATTCAGGCGTGCGCCTCTACACCGAGAGGGATCATCCCGGCATTCACGTTTCCGGCCATCCGTGCCGCGAGGAACTCAAGCAGATGTATCGCTGGGCGCGGCCGCACATCGCGGTGCCGACCCATGGCGAGCGTCGCCACCTGTTGGAACATGCCGCCCTGGCCAAGGATCTCCAGGTCGCCCACGCGGTGGCGCCGCGCAACGGCGACATGGTTCGCCTGGCGCCCGGCGCGCCGGGCGTCATCGACGAAGTTCCCGCCGGACGACTCTATGTCGATGGCGGGGTGGTGACGGCGGAGAACGGCGAAGCCCTGCGCGAGCGGCGGCACGCCGCGTTGAACGGCATGATCACCGCCAGTCTGGCGCTGGATGGGCGAAGCCGAGTGGTTTCGGGACCTAGAATCAGGGCCATCGGCATGCCCGGCGACGAAGACTATACGGTGGCCGAAGCGGTCGCCGATCTCACCGAAGCGGCGCGCGATGGCCTGGCCAGACTTTCCGCTGATGACCGCGAGGATGACGACGCGGTGGAGTCGGCTGTGTCTCGCGCCCTGAAAAAGGCCGCTTTTCGGATATGGAAGCGTCGTCCGGTGGTGGAGACCACCGTGCTAAGGCTATAAGCCGCCACGTCCAAGATACCGTCGAGGTGCGAAAATGATCGGAAAGCTGAACCACGTTGGCGTCGCCACGCCGTCCATAGAGGAGTCGTGGAAACTCTACCGCGATGTCTTCGGCGTCAGCGACATCACCCCGAAGAAGGCTTTGCCTGAGCAGGGCGTGTGGGTGTCGTTCGTCAACCTGCCGAACGCCCAGATCGAACTGATCGAGCCCTACGGCGAAGACTCTCCCATCCATGGCTTTCTGGCCAAGAACCCGCGTGGCGGACAGCATCACGTCTGTTTCGAGGTGCCCGATATTCTGGCCGCGCGCGACGAGATGCGCGCCAAGGGTGCGACGGTCCTGGGGACGGGCGAACCGCGGATGGGCGCCCACGGCGTGCCGGTGATATTCGTGCATCCCAAGGACATGGGCGGCGTTCTCGTCGAGTTGATGGCCGAACCGGGATCGGCCGCGCACTGATGAGCATTGAAACCTACGTCGCCATCTATCTGACGATTTGGTGGGTGACGCTCTTTGCCGTCTTGCCGCTGGGCGTGCGCAGCTATGCCGAGGAGGGCCTCGACGTTCCCGGCGGCGGCGACCCCGCTTCGCCCGTCAATCCAAACCTGAAGCGCAAGTTCATCACCACTACCTGGGTGTCGGCGATTGTGTTCGCGATCCTATGGGCCGTGCTGCAATTCCATCTGATCGACTTGAACAACCTGCCCTTCGTCCGCTGAGCCCCACCACCTAAGGACCGATTCATGCGCCTCTCGCGCTTCTTCCTGCCCGTTCTGAAGCAAACCCCGTCCGAGGCGCAGATCGTCAGCCACCGCTTGATGCTGCGCGCCGGCATGCTGCGCCAGGAGGCCGCGGGCATCTACGCCTGGCTGCCGCTGGGCTATCGCGTGCTCAAGAAGGTCGAGCAGATCGTGCGCGAGGAGATGGATCGCGCCGGGGCGGTGGAAGTCCTGATGCCGACGCTGCAACTGGCGGATCTGTGGCGCGAAAGTGGACGGTACGACGACTACGGCGCGGAGATGCTGCGCATCACCGATCGACACGATCGTGAACTGCTCTACGGCCCGACGAACGAGGAAATGATCACCGAGATTTTCCGCGCCTATGTGAAGAGTTACAAGGAACTGCCGAAAAACCTTTACCATATTCAATGGAAGTTCCGCGACGAACAACGTCCGCGCTTTGGGGTGATGCGCGGTCGGGAGTTTCTGATGAAGGACGCCTATTCCTTCGATATCGACGAGGATCGCGCCCAGGCCGCCTATCGGCGCATGTTCGTGGCCTATCTGCGCGCCTTCAAACGGATGGGCCTGCAAGCTGTGCCGATGCGCGCGGAGACCGGACCGATTGGCGGCGATCTTTCGCACGAATTCATCGTTCTGGCGCAAACTGGCGAGTCGGCGGTGTTTCTGGATCGACGCATTCTGGATATCGCCGTCCCCGGGGATGACATCGATTACGACGCCGACCTGACGCCGATCGTGGCGGATTGGACGAGGCTCTATGCCGCCACCGAGGACGTTCACGACACCGAGCGATATGAGCGGGAGACCGCGCCGGCGGACCGGTTGACGGCGCGCGGCATCGAGGTGGGCCAGACCTTCTACTTCGGCGACAAATACTCCAAGCCGATGAAGGCCGTCGTCAGTGGCCCCGACGGAGTCGACCGGCCGGTGCAGATGGGCAGTTACGGCGTCGGGGTTTCACGGCTGGTCGGGGCCCTGATCGAAGCCTGCCATGATGACGCGGGCATCATTTGGCCCGACAGCGTCGCGCCTTTTGGCGTCGGCTTGATCAGTCTGAGGCCGGGCGATGCGGCTGTCGACGCCGCGTGCGAGCAGGCCTACGCGGCGCTGACGGCGGCGGGCCGCGAGCCACTCTACGACGATACGGACGAGCGTCCGGGCGGCAAGTTCGCGACGATGGATCTGATCGGTCTGCCCTGGCATTTGATCGTCGGGCCGCGGGGGATCGCCGAAGGCGTCGTCGAACTGAAGCGCCGCGCCACCGGCGAGCGGCAAACCCTGCCGCTGGATCAGGCCCTTTCCGCGATCGGGGTGGGTCGATAGGCCCCCGCTCATGAAGGCGAGACCGTTCAGCGGATGGGAGCGCGATGTCGCTCTGCGCTATCTGCTGACCAAGCGTCGCCACGGCGGGGTGGCGTTGATCTCCGCGATCTCGTTCACCGCCATCGCCTTGGCGGTGGGCGCTCTGATCATCACCATGTCGATCATGAACGGCTTTCGCACCGAACTGTCGGCCAAAATGCTTGGGTTCAACGGTCATGCCTTCGTCGTTGGAGGCTATCAACCGGAAGCTGACCGAACGAAGATGCTCGCCCGCCTGCGAGGCCTGCCCGGCGTGACCGAGGCGGTTCCGATGGTCGAGTCTCAGGCTCTGGCCCAAGGGTCGGTAGGCGCCGCCGGCGCCGTCGTTCGGGGCGTCGATCCGGCGGACATGAGAATGATGGCGCTGATCACCAGCAACATCAAATCCGGCTCGCTTGCGGGATTCGGTCGAGGACCGGAAGGCGGGGACGAGGTGCTGGTGGGCAAGGCCCTGGCGGACTCCTTGGGCGTGAAGGTCGGCGATCCGATCACCCTGATTTCGCCCACTGGCGAGGCGACGGCTTTCGGAGCCGTGCCGCCGAGCAAGACCTATACCGTCGGCGGCCTCTATGCCGTGGGCATGAGTGAATACGATCAGACCTATATCTATATGCCGCTTACTCAGGCGCAGCTGCTCTTCGGCCGCGAGGGCGCCGTGGACTATGTGGAGGTCAAGTTCGATGACCCCGACAAAGCGCCGCTGGCGAAGGAGGCTCTGGCGCGGCTGGCCGGACCCGGCTCGGTCGTCACCGACTGGACCCAGCGCAATCGGTCCTATTTCGGCGCGCTCGCCGTCGAACATAACGTCATGCGCATGATCTTCCTCTTCATCGTCGCCTTGGCCGCCTTGAACATCATCTCCGGCTTGGTGATGCTGGTGAAGAACAAGGGCCGGGACATCGCGATCCTGCGAACCATGGGCGCGGGGAGGGGGGCGATCCTGCGCATCTTCTTCATGGCCGGCGCGATGATCGGACTGGCCGGCACATTGGCCGGCCTCGTGTTCGGCATTGTCTTCTGTCTCAACATCGAGACGATCCAACGTTTGATCGAGTGGGTCACCGGGGTCCAGGTGTTCAATTCCGACGTCTATTTCCTGGCCCATGTGCCCGAGCGCATCGACTGGTGGGAGGTCGCCGGAGTGTCCCTTTTCGCCCTGGCGTCGGCGTTCCTGTTCTCGCTGATCCCCGCGTGGCGCGCCTCGCGATTGGAGCCGGTGGAGGCTTTGCGCTTTGAGTGATCCGGCGTTGGAAATCCGCGGGTTGCGTCGTGTGTATGAGACCGGCCAGGGACCCCTCGAAGTGCTCCAAGGGGTCGACCTCACCCTTCAACCCGGCGAGATCATGGGGCTGGTGGGACCGTCCGGATCCGGCAAATCCAGTCTTCTGCACGCCGCCGGGTTGCTGGAGCGGCCGACCTCCGGCGTTATTCTGCTTGGCGGGGTGAATTGCTCGGCGATGGATGATCGCGAGCGGACCCGATTGCGTCTCGAGACGATCGGCTTCGTTTATCAATTCCATCACCTCTTGCCGGAGTTCACCGCGCTTGAGAACGTGGCGATGCCGGCCCTGATCGCGGGCCAGTCTCGAACCTGGGCGCGAGAGCGGGCGCGATCGCTGCTATGTGGTCTTGCCCTGGGCGAGCGGCTCGATCATCAGCCCGCCCAGCTTTCCGGCGGCGAGCAACAACGGGTGGCGGTGGCGCGCGCGCTGTGCAATTCGCCGCGGCTTTTGCTCGCGGACGAGCCGACCGGCAACCTTGACCCGGCGACGTCGGAGGCGGTGTTTCAGAGTCTGCGCGATCTTGTGCGCGAGACCGGCGTGGCGGCGCTCGTGGCCACGCACAATCTGGACATGACCCGGCACATGGACCGCGTGGTCAGGCTGAAAGGTGGACGCCTGCAAGCCAATGGCTGAGAGTGCGCCGCCACTCCGGCCGTGATCTGATCGTGGCCGCAGGCCGCTGGAGGGACTTACCATGAACGTTCGCAATACCCGCGCGATCGCGCTCGCAAGCATCGGCCTGGCGGTGATGGCCGGTCCGGTTCACGCCTTCGATGTCGCGGCGGTCAAGGGTGACATCGTCAGGGAGGTGGACGCCGACTATCCGCGGATGGACGCGCTCTACAAGGACATCCATGCCCACCCTGAGCTGAGCTTTCAGGAGATCCAGACCGCCGCCAAGCTGGCGCAGATCATGCGCGGATTGGGATTCACCGTCACCGAAGGCGTTGGCGGTACGGGGGTCGTCGCTCTCTATAAGAACGGGCCAGGTCCCCTGGTGCTCGTGCGTACGGAGCTTGATGCGCTGCCCATGCGGGAACGCACGGGATTACCCTACTCCAGCGAGGCCAAGGCGCAGTGGAAGGGCGGCGAAACCTATGTCGCCCATAGCTGCGGACACGACTCCCACATGGCGATCTGGACCGGCGCCGCCAAGGCGCTGCTCGCGTTGAAATCACGCTGGCATGGCACGCTGATGTTCATCGGCCAACCAGCGGAAGAGGCGGGGGGCGGCGCGTCGGCCATGCTCGCCGACGGCCTGTACACACGGTTCGGCGGCAAGCCCGACTACGCCCTGGCCCTTCACGTCGGGCCCGGGCCCGCCGGCGAGGTAACCTATCGTGCTGGCCCGATCACCTCGAATGTCGATCCGATGGAGATCGTGTTCAATGGCCGCGGCGCCCACGGATCGATGCCGAACATGTCGATTGACCCGGTCATGATGGCGGCGCGCTTCGTCGTGGATGTGCAAAGCGTGGTCAGCCGCGAAAAGGACCCCATGGCGTTCGGCGTCGTCACCGTTGGAGCCATCCAGGCCGGCAGCGCTGGCAACATCATTCCTGACAGCGCACTGCTGCGCGGCACTGTCCGGAGCTATGACGATGACGTCCGTCGCAGGCTGCTTGACGGCATCCGCCGGACGGCCAACGGTGTTGCGGCCATGGCCGGAGCGCCGGCTCCCGCCATCACCGTTGAACGCGGCGGCCATTCGGTCATCAACGACGCAGTGCTGGAGGCGCGGACCGCGGTCGTGCTCAAGGCCGCCTTTGGCGACCGCGCGCATGAGGAGCCTCGCCCATGGACGGCCAGCGAGGATTTCTCGGCGTTCGTCGACGCCGGCGTGCCGGGAATGTTTCTCAGTCTGGGCGCGCTCGACCCCGCGAAGATCGCCGCCGCGAAAGGCGTAGGTGAACCCGTCCCATCAAATCACTCACCGCTGTTCGCCCCACTGCCCGAGCCAACGATTAAGGCCGGGGTGTTGGCGATGACGTTGATGGTGCTCAATGTGATGAGCGCGACCTCGAGCTAAGCGGGGTTTGCCGTTCACAATCCATTCAGGCGGGAAGTTTTAACTGGGGGCATGGCATTCACAGGGACATGTCCAATGACGTTGCGTTCACAACCCCAGATCGCCACCGCGATCGCTTTGGTGTTGGCTTGCGCGATGGTCGTCGAGACGACCGCCGCGTCGGCGCAGAGTGGCCCTCCGCCGCAGGGTGGCGCCTATGGCGATCCCTATGGTCCGCCCCCCGGACAGTATCCCGCTCAAGGGCAGTATCCTCAGCAAGGGCAGTATCCTCCGCAGGGACAGTACCCGCAGCAGGAACAGTACCCTCAACAAGGACAATATTCAGCGCAGGATCAATATGGCGCGCCGCCTCCGGGCGAGCCGGCGCCGCCGCCTGGACAATACGCGCCGCCGCCCCCCGGAGCCGAGGCAAATGGGGCGGTCTATGATGATCGCGCCCAGCGGTACGACTATGAGTACGGCCAGCGGTATTCACAATGGGCCGCGCAGAACTGTATCCAGCGTCGCGAAGACAACGCCGCCGCCGGAGCCGTCATCGGCGGCATTCTCGGTGCGGTGATCGGCGCGGGCGTCACCCACCGTTATGATCGCGGGGCCGGCATGGTTGTCGGCGGAGCCCTCGGCGCCACGACAGGCGCGCTGATCGGGGCCAACAGCGCCGCGCCAGGAGGGTGTCCGCCGGGCTATGTGCTGCGCGGCGGGGCCCCGGCCTTTACCTATGCAGGCCCGGTCGGGTCTGTGTTCTGGGCCCCGACATGGTACAACCCTTGGGTGTTTGCTGGCGGCGTGTGGACCTACCGGCCCTATCGCGCTTGGTATTTCAATCATGGCGGCGCTTACTATCGCCCAGGTTGGCGGCCTGGACGTTTCCAGTATCGCTATCGCCATTGATCGCGTCGTGATCGCCGGCTGATCGGACGTTAACCAGAGCTCGGCTCGCCCAGGATGGGGGTGAGTTGGGACGCATAGCGTCGCCAGGCGCCGACAGAGTCTTGTCCAACGGGTCGTCGGACCTGCTCGGCGCTCGCTGTCGTGATGGCTCGATCGTGAGCGTGGAAATCCAGGCACGCCGACGACCAGGGCAAGCCGCAGTGTTCAACGACGAGCTGGCGTATGCTTGCCTCCGGCGTTGCGACGAACGCCTCGTAGGCGATCTCAATCACTCGCCCGGGGAGCACGTCGCGCCAATGAGCCATCATCCGATCATAGCGATCGCACTCCGCGCCTATGTCGGTCAAATTGTAGAGTGTCTCGTTCCCAGACGCGAAATGTTGGCGATAGCACGACCAGATCACGTCGTTGCGAGACCGCCTGACCCAGAGGATCACCGACTTCGGGAACGTCAAGTGGATCAGCCCGACATTGAGATGGTTGTCCAAGGTCTTGTCGACGATCCTTGCCCTTGGCGGGCAGCCTCGGGCGCTCTGTCGATTGAGATATCGGCGGGCGATGGCGGCGAAATGATCGGGCTCTCGCGGCCCGTCGGGAGGGTAGGGGAAGCGCCCTTCGACCGCCAGAGCCAACGCGTCGCTCTCACCCATGCCGCGAACCCGCGGGTGCGCGGAGAGCACATGTTCGATCAAGGTCGTACCTGACCTTGGCATGCCGATAATGAAAACTGGTTGATGACGCTTTTCGCCTCCACCGTCGTGGCGGGTCAAAAAGCCTTTCGTGAAGAGCGCGGTGACCCTCGCCACCGAAAGCTCATGATCGCCAGCCACCGTCGCGGGCCGTGTCTCTACAGGCCCCTTGGTCAACAGTTCGTATTTGAGGCCGTTCGCACTGGCGAAGGCCTGGAATGCGTCTTCGCCGCCCCCTCGCAGGTCGAGGGCCGCTCCTATGGCGAAAAGGCATCCGACGCGTTCGTCCATGGCGGCGGCGCCCGACCGCACCGTCAGTTCGAGCGTCAAAATGTCTTCGTCCGTCAGCTCCTGGGCGCGGAGTGCGGCGATCCGGGTCAGGGCGCGCGGCGCGTTGCGGGGCTGGCGCGCCAGTTCGCGATAGACATCGATCGCCTGGGCGACCTCTCCGATCACCGCCAAGGCGATCGCCAGGCTGAAGCCGCTCTCGAAGGCCCCAGGATCCAGTTGAAAGGCGCGTTCGTAGGCCCGCGCGGCGGCCTGCCAGTCGCCCAGGTGCTGCTCGGCGACGCCGAGGTTGTGCATGGCTCGGTAATCTTCGCCTTGCCGCCGCAGAACCGCCTTAAGCCGCCGTCGCGCGGAGGCGAAGGCGGCGTCTCGCAAGTCGAGCACCGCGAGAGAATATAGCGCGCGGCAATCATCGGGGTCCAAGGCCTGAGCGGCTTCGTAGGCCTCACGCGCTGGCTCGAACCGACCGCCGGCGTAGTGTTGCGCTCCCGCGGAGAGCAACGATTCAAGGCGAGCGCTCGCGCCCGCGGCCAGCTTAAGGCGAGGGACACCCGCCAGTCGCGCTGCGGAATCGCGACGCCGACCTCTCATGGCTTGTCATTGAAGGTCGGCGCCGCATCGTTGTCACCGGAAGCGATATTGGAACTCCATGCCAAACGTCTGCGGGGCGGTGAGGCTGATAAGACGGTCAATGACCTGATTGGGCCCGGGGTTTGTGACAGGGACGCCATAGGCGTTGTCGTAGCCTCGATCGTTGAAAAGGTTGTCGGCGTAGACGATCACGCTGTAGCGATTGGCCTTGTCCGTCCAGGTCACGCGGGCGTTAACCTGCGAATAGGCTGGGGCCTCATTATAGGACCGATTGAACGGCGAAGAGTATTCCTTGTCCTTCCAAACCAGCGTGGCCGAAAGATTGAGATCGCCGGTTTCAAACCGAAGCCGATAAAGCGCGTTGAATGCGACCTTATTGTTGGGCGTCTCGGCAATGGATTGACCGGTGATATTCTGCAACTGAATGCCGCCTGACGGCGCCGGGCATCCGCTGGTGTTGGCGCCCGGGGCGAGCGCGGCCGGATCGGCCGTGTCCTCCAGGCAGGTCCCTTTCGTACTGGCCACAGTGGCCGAGATATAGGCGTAGTTGAGACTTAGCGTGAGGTCCTTGACCGGCTGCCATAGGGTCTCGAGTTCAACCCCGTAGGTGTGAACTTCGGGTATGTTGAATATCTGGGTTGAAATTACCCCGCCAGCACCGGGCACGCCCAAGGGCTGCTGGTCATTATAGTAGAGATAGTAGAATGCGGCCAGATTTGCCTGAAACGTACGGTTGAAGGTCTTCTTGAAGCCGAGTTCGAAAGCGTCGACCGTTTCGGAGGCGGTCTCCGGGTTGAAGGCGAGCGTGCCGGAGTTGAAGCCACCCGACTTGTATCCTCGACTATACTTTGCATAGGCAAGCGTATCGGGGTCGGGTGTCCAGGCGAGGTTTGCCGTCCCCGTTACGGCGTCAAAGCGCCCTTCTAGCGCGCGGGTGCTTTGCCCGGTGGCGGGATTTATCGAACAAGCTCCAGTTCCGATCGTGCGGACAACCCCAGCGCAACTGGTCGCGTCGAACGCCGGCGTATTCGCGCCGAACGTACTGGCGCCAAGGCCAGCGCCGGAGAAGTTGAACAGAATGACGCGGAAGGCTTCGTTTCCGACCTTGAAGTCGTTTGAATAGCGAATGCCGCCAGTGAATTTCAGAGTCGGCGTAATCTTCCAGTCCGCCTGGGCGAACGCGGCCACCGAGTCCTCATGCAGGGCGGTAAACTCGCTATAGACCGACCGGCTGGGATTGAGGGGGGCCGGCGCGAAACCAAAGGTCAATGGTGCGCCGACCTGCGCCTGGCTCGGATCCACGACGTTGATGGGTTGGGTGTAGTATTCGTGATAATAGTACAGTCCCGCCAGCCACTGCAGAGGGCCGTCGCCGGTCGAAGTGAAGTCCAGCTCGTGGCTGTAGAAATTTTCGTATTCGTCGAACGTAAACTGGGTCTGGCCCGGATTCACGGTCAGATTTTGCGTACACCCGGCGTTGTTAAACAGTAGGGTGCAAAGCCCTGTCGCGGTGGTCGGCGCCTGCAGCTGATACGATTGCACGCCGCTGGAGACGCCCTCGTAGTCGAGCCACGGCGCCTGAAGATTGTAGGCGAAGGATTGGAATCCAAAGAGGTATTTCACATCGAAACCATCGGCGTGATAGGTCAGGCTGGTGGCGACGATGGCATCCTTGCCTTCGTTGGATTTTGATCGGAAATCCGCGTCGAAGTTCCTGATTGCCGGTGTGTTGGGGTTACCGAGCGGCGTGTTCGGTAAGGTCACGACACTCCCGGGCACGATCTTGTCGGGGTTTCCGCTGCATCCCAGCCCGCCGCCGAAGGGCAGGCCGCAGAGGCCATAATTCTGGTTGGGCATCAGCGCGTCATAATTCTCGCGCGTATCCAAGGGGCCCACGAGCGTTTGGGTGTGGAAGCTGACGTTGAAGTCGCTCGTCGCGGCCTTCATCCAGTAGTCGATCTTGTCGCCGATGTTGCCATCGAATTGGAGTTCGACGTGGTATGAGTTGCCGTTGCCGCCCTGGGCGACGCTGCCGCCTTCGCGTTGCCCGTCGATGTTCCGATAGTAGCCGCCCTCCTGCTGCGTGTAGTTGCCGCCGACGCGGAAACGCAGAGAGTCGGTGATCGGGCCCGAGGCCGCGCCCTCGACGAACCACTTGCCATAGGTGTCGACGCCTGAGCGGAACTCGCCCTGCAGCGTTCTGGTCGGCCTCTTGGAAATGTAGTTGATCGCGCCGCCGTCGGCGTTGCGGCCGTAGAGCGTGCTCTGCGGGCCGCGCAGCACCTCGATCTGATCGGTGAACAGAGAATCGGTCTGAAGCAGGGTGGAGGCGTTCGCACCATTGAACACCCCGTCGACATAGACGGCGACGCCGGATTCCACGGCGAGGTTGTCGGTCTGACGACCCACCCCCCGTACGTAAGGGCGGTTCGAATAGGTGGTGTAGGACAGTCCCGGCGTGAAGTCGGTGAGATCCTGAACCGAGGCGATGCCGAGCAGATCGCGCTTTTGCGACGAAAAGGCCGAGACCGCCACAGGCGTCGTCTCAAGTTTCTCGCTTCGTTTCTGGGCCACCACAACGACCTCGCCGATTGCCGTCACTTCGCTTGATCCGGCGCTGCTCGACGCGGCATCGGCGGCGAGGGCGTGCCCGGAAAAGGCGGCCGCGAATATTGCGATCGCCGAGGCGCTACGCAGCATGGACGTTTTCATGGTGGTCCTCCCTTTGGTGTTCCGTCTTTCGATCTCTTGTTTATTGGGAAGTCTGCGCTGGGACATAGCATTGGTCAACAGGGTCAACGGTAACTAGCGTCCATCGTCTGCTCGGGGATTGAAATCACAAATTCGTGTTGCTGCAATAGCGAAACCGTTACATAGCGCGACTGCTGTGCAGCCGCAGCGGATTTTGTGCGCTGCGTGGGGGCGGCAAGGGCTATCTGCCCGCGAACGTCGAGTGTGGCTCTGGAATGGGCTTGACACGCCCGCGAGAGTCATCCAGAACAAAACACGAACATTTATCCTTTGAAGGCTGCGGAAATGACCTTGCTCGCACGTGAATCCCTGGCGCTGGCCTCGATTGTCGGTTTTGCGTGGATGGTTTGCCAACTGGCCTCGTTCGCGGGCTAGAATCGTTTAGACAACAGCCTAATGGCGCCCGCGAGGGGCGCGGTAGGGTATGGCTGATGGCGGATCTCGCGGGCGCTGACGATCAGCCCTTTGTGCATCTCCACGTACGTTCGGCCTATTCTGTGCTTGAAGGCGCCATCAAGGCGGACGCTCTTGGCGGCCTAGCCCGTGACGCTGGCATGCCCGCGGTCGCGTTGACGGATAGAGCCAATCTCTTTGGCGCACTCGAGTTTTCCGTCGCGACCAGCCAGGTTGGCGTGCAACCCATCATCGGGTGCGCCCTGCCGGTCATCGGACTGGGCGCGGGGGCGAATGAGCGCTGGGCGAAAACGCCGACCATCGTGCTCCTGGCCCAGAACGAAGTCGGCTATCTGAACCTATGCATCCTGTCTTCCGCGGCCTTTCTGGAGGTTGAGGGAAACGAGACGCCCCACGTGCAATGGGAAGCGATTGGGCGCCACGCCGAGGGCCTGATCGCTTTGACCGGGGGGGCGGACGGCCCGATTGACCCGCTTTTCGCCTTGGGTCGGCTCGAAGACGCGCGCGAGGCGCTCGACCAGATGAGCGCGGTGTTTGGCGATCGGCTTTATGTCGAGTTGCAGCGGCACGGCGGACCTGGCGCCGCCGAAGCCGGACTCGTCGGTTGGGCCTATGACAATGCGGCGCCTCTGGTCGCGACCAACGACGTCTATTTCGCGAAGGCCGAGACTTGGCGCGCCCATGACGCCCTGCTGTGCATCGCCGACGGCGCCTTCATGGGGCAGGAAGATCGCCGAAAGGTCAGCGTCGACCACCGTTTCAAGTCAACGCAAGAAATGCGAGCGCTGTTCGCCGACCTTCCAGAGGCCTGCGACAACACGTTGGAGATCGCACGTCGATGCGCTTTCATGGTCCGCAAGCGCGCGCCGATCTTGCCACGGTTCCCGTGTCCGGCGGGCTTGACCGAAGACGACGAGTTGGCGCGTCAGGCGCGCGAAGGTCTTCGCCGCCGTCTGACGACTGCGCCGCCGGAGGGCGACGAGGGGCCCTATTGGGAGCGTCTGGAGCGTGAGATCGGCGTTATCCAATCAATGGGGTTCTCGGGCTATTTCCTGATCGTGTCGGACTTCATGAAGTGGGCGGTGGCGCACGGGATCCCGGTTGGCCCGGGTCGGGGATCGGGCGCGAGTTCAGTCGTGGCCTGGTCGCTTCTGATCACCGGCGTCGACCCGTTGAAGTTCAACTTGATCTTCGAGCGCTTCCTCAATCCGGAGCGGGTCTCGATGCCGGACTTCGACATCGACTTCTGCCAGGAGCGCCGCGAGGAGGTCATCGCCTATGTGCAGCAGCGCTATGGCGTCGACCGCGTGGCCCAGATCATCACCTTCGGCAGCCTGCAGGCGCGCGCGGTGGTGCGGGACGTTGGCCGGGTGATGCAACTGCCTCTGGGCCAGGTCGACAGGCTGGCCAAGATGATCCCGAACAACCCCGCCTCGCCGGTGACCTTGCGCCAGGCGATTGATTTGGAGCCGCGCCTGAGGCAGGCGCGCGATGACGACGAGGCGGTGGCCGAACTGCTGGATATCGCGTTGCAGCTTGAGGGGCTGTACCGCAACGCCTCGACGCACGCCGCCGGCATCGTCATCGGCGACCGGCCCTTGACCCAGCTGGCGCCGCTCTACCGCGACCCTCGATCCAGCCTTCCGGCCACTCAGTTCAATATGAAATGGGTGGAGAGCGCGGGGCTGGTGAAATTCGACTTCCTCGGGCTCAAAACCCTGACCGTGATCCAGCGCGCGATCGCCTTTCTCGAACGCCGCGGTCAAGGCGTCGATCTGGAGACCCTGCCGCTGGACGACGCCGGCGCCTATGCGCTCGCCGCTTCCGGGCAGACCGTTGGGGTGTTCCAGATGGAAGGGCAGGGGATGCGCGACACCCTGCGCAAGCTGCGTCCCTCGTCGATCGAGGAGATCACGGCGCTTATCTCGCTCTATCGCCCCGGACCGATGGACTCGATCGACGAATATGTCGACGTGAAGATGGGCCGCCGCCCGCTCGTCGTCCTGCCGGGCCTTGAGGGCGTCCTGACCGATACCTACGGCGTCATCGTGTACCAGGAACAGGTGATGCAGATCGCCCAGATCCTGGCGGGCTACTCCCTGGGCGAGGCCGACCTCCTGCGTCGGGCCATGGGCAAGAAGAAAAAAGAGGAAATGGACCAGCAGCGGGCCCGCTTCCTCTCCGGCGCCACCGAGCGGGGCCTGAGGGTGGCCGACGCCGAGGACATGTTCGATCGGATGGCGAAATTCGCCGGCTACGGCTTCAACAAGGGGCACGCCGCCCCCTATGCGATGATCGCCTACCAGACGGCCTGGCTGAAGGCCAACGCGCCAGTCGAGTTCTTCGCCGCCTCGATGAGCCTGGACATCTCGAACACCGACAAGCTCGCGGTCTTCTATCAGGACGCCAAGCGCCAGAACGTCACGATCCTTCCCCCCGACATTAATCGGTCGTCGGCGGATTTCGATGTCGAGGATGGTTGCGTGCTCTATGCGCTCGGGGCGGTGCGCAACGTCGGCCTGCAGGCCATGAAGCATGTTGTGGAGGTGCGCCGCACGGGCGGCCGCTTCCAGGATATCCATGATTTTCTTGAGCGGGTAGACCCACGTCAGGTGAACAAGCGCGCCCTGGAAAGCCTTTTCCGAGCGGGCGCGTTCGACCGTCTGCACGCCAATCGTGCGCAGTTGTTGGCGGCGGCTGAGGTCTTGACCGCCTACTGCCAGAGCGCTGCCTCGGATCGCGCGTCGGCGCAGGAAAGCCTGTTTGGCGGGCAAAGCGATGCGACGCGGCCTCCGCTGCCCAAAGCCGATGCCTGGGAGCCTTCGCGGCAACTCGATGAGGAGCTTGCGGCGGTCGGGTTCTACCTCAGCGGCCACCCCCTCGACGATCTTGCTGAACCCCTCAGGCGCGCCCGGATCACTCTGTTTCAAGAGGCTCAGGTCCAGGCGGCGGCGGGCGTCGAGGCGTTCAGAATGGCCGGCGTCGTGCGGCGCCGCCAGGAGCGGAGTTCCGCGCAGGGCGGAAAGTTTGCGTTCGTCACCCTGTCGGACCCCTCGGGCGAATACGAAACGATGTTTCAGCCGGAGGTCCTGCGGCGGTGTCGCGAAATGCTTGAACCGGGGCGAACGATCGCTGTTCGGATGCGCGCGAAGGCTGGAGACGGCGAGGTGCGGTTCTTTGCCGATGACGCGGAGCCCTTGGAAGACGCGCTCGATAAGGGGGCGGTGGGCCTGCGCGTTCACCTCTCGCCGGCGATCGCGGAAATCGACGCCTTGCGCGCGCGCCTGAAGCCCGCCGAGCGGGGTGGGTCGGTCGTGCTCGTGGCGGCGTTCAGCGGGGGCCGGGAGGTCGAGCTGCGGTTGCCGGGGCGGTTTAGCCTCGATGGAGGCGTGCGCGGCGCGTTGAAGCTCGCGCCGGGCGTTGCGCTGGTCGAGGATCTGTAGACCGGCGACGCCGCAGCTTCATCCGTTCGCGACTTGCAATTTCCCTGGGTCGTCTCTAGAGAGCGCTCCATCACGCACGCGAGATGTTCGGCCGAGACCGGGTAAATCCCCGGTTTTCGCCGTTCCGGTCCCTGGCTCGTCAGCCCGGGTTTGTTTCGCGGAGGCGCCAACCGGAAGAAGGAATTGTCTATTGTCGTTGCCTGAATTCACCATGCGCCAACTCCTGGAGGCCGGCGCGCACTTCGGTCACCAGACCCATCGCTGGAATCCGAAGATGGAGCGCTATATCTTCGGCGCCCGCTCCAACATCCACATCATCGATCTCTCGCAGACCATGCCGCTGCTGCATCAAGCGCTGGTCAAGGTGCGGGAAGTCGCCGCTTCTGGCGGACGCGTCCTGTTCGTCGGCACAAAGCGCCAGGCGGCCGAGCCGCTGGCGACCGCCGCGAAGCGTTGCGCCCAGTACTATGTGAACCATCGCTGGCTTGGCGGAACGCTGACCAACTGGCGGACCATTTCGGGCTCGATCGCGCGTCTTCGCGACCTCGAGGGCGTGCTCGAAAGCGCCGATAGCTCGGGGCGCACGAAAAAGGAGCTGCTTCAGCTCACCCGTGAGCGCGACAAGCTGGAACTCTCGCTTGGCGGCATCAAGGACATGGGCGGAATTCCCGACCTGATGTTCGTCATCGACACGAACAAGGAAGGCATCGCGATTCAAGAAGCGCGCAAGCTGAACATTCCGGTTGTGGCGATCCTCGACACCAACTGCGATCCGATCGGGATTTCCTACCCCATTCCGGGTAACGACGACGCTGCGCGCGCGCTCCAGCTCTATTGCGACCTTGTGGCCGACGCCGTTCTGGACGGTCTGACCGAAGGTCAGGTCGCTATGGGGGTCGACATCGGCGCGTCGGACGCACCGGTCGAGCCGGCGCTCCGCAAGATCGCCGCGGAAGAGGTCGCCGCCCCGGAGGTCGAGACCGTCATGGACC
>Ga0075030_100000937_pt1 | contig 26176 bp, 36 predicted proteins | sample LitLauG_LLR_2012_FD_71393 | JGI IMG/M metagenome (GOLD analysis project Ga0075030, IMG submission 71393) | Freshwater sediment microbial communities from Pennsylvania, USA - Little Laurel Run_MetaG_LLR_2012 | ecosystem: Environmental > Aquatic > Freshwater > Creek > Sediment | place: USA...
CGACCCGCGAAGGGCGCCGCAATGTGAAAATCGCGCAATCGCTCCTCGGCCGCGCGCGCGGCCGAGGAGCGATTGCGCGATTTTCACATTGCGGCGCCCTTCGCGGGTCGCGTGCTGCGGCGCGACGGCGAGCCAGGCAACATGGCCCAGATCGGCACGCCGCTCATTATCATTGCTGATGTGAATTCCCTGCGCATCACCGCCGATATCGATGAGCGAGATGCCGGGCGCATCGCGCCAGGTCAGCAAGCGCTCGCACAATCTGACGCCTTTCCGGGGCAACAATTTCCAGCGCGGGTGAGCGAGTTCACGCCTCAGGGCGACGCAACCGCGCGGGTTTTTCGCGCTCGTCTGAGCATCGATCCCCACGCGGCGCTGCGCCCGGGCATGACCGTCGAACTCAACATCGTCTTGAGCCGCCGCGACAACGCCATCCTGGCGCCGACGCGGGCTCTGCGCGACCACTTGGTGTGGGTGCTCGCCGGAGGCGCCGCGCATCGCCGGACAGTGGTTGTCGGCGTGGAGGACCCACAGCAGGTCGAAATCCGATCCGGCCTGCAAGGCGAAGAGCAGGTGATCGTCGATCCCCCGACTAACCTAAGGGACGGCGCCGCAGTCCAAGCCCATGCAGGACAATTCTGAGAATGTCTGGCCTGCGCGTTCTTGTCGCCATCGCGCTCGCGCACTTGAGAGTGCGCACGCGTCAGACCCTGGTCGCTGCACTGGGCGTCACAATCGGTGTGGGCATATTTCTCGCCACCTCGGGGATGATGATCGGGTCACAAAGCGATTTCGTGCGCACCTTAGTCAATTCAGCGCCGCACATTATCGTCAAGGACGAGCATCGTGGAGCCTCGCCGCAGCCGCTTCGCGCGGCGTTTCCAAGCGCGGCGATCGCTATCCGCGGCGTGCGCCCGCGCGACGAGGTTCGCGGTCTCAAAGACTGGCCGGGAATGCTTGCCGATGCACGCGCGCTACCAGGCGCCATCGCCGCGCCCAGTCTTTCAGGCGCCATTTCGCTAGGCTTTGCGGGTCGAACTGAACCCGCAGCGCTCAACGGCGTCGATCCCCAAATTGAGGGAAGGCTCGTCGACATCGAAGAGACCCTCACAGGAGGCCAGCTCTCCGATCTCGAACAGCGCCCCGACGGCATCATCATCACCCGCCCGATGGCGGATCGCCTCGGCGCCAATCTCGGCGACACATTAGTGGTCAGTTCGCCGGCCGGGGTGCTGCAACGAATGCGTATACTGGCCTTGATTAGGCCTGACGCGCTCACCGGCTTTTATGCGGGAGACAATACAGCCTACGGATTGCTGCGGACCGCCCAAGTGCTCTTCGCGCGTCCTAATGTCGTCAATCAAATCCACATCAAGGTGGGCGACCCGCAAGCAGCGGAGGCGCTGGCAGGACGACTGGAAGAACGTTGGGGATATAAGTGGGAATCTTGGCAAGAGCGCTCGCGAGACATCCTTGGTCTTCTGGTTGCGCGCACCATCATCACTTATGCGATCATCTCGGCTGTGCTCTTGGTGGCGACATTTGGCGTCTATACGGGAGTATCCAACAGCGTAAACGATAAGCGCCGCGACATCGCCATTCTCCGCGCCATGGGTTTCACGCGCCCCGACGTTCAGGGCATCTTTCTTATGGAGGGCATGGTCGTCGGCGTGGTTGGCGCAATCGGCGGATTTGCCGTTGGCTCGGCGCTCATTGGAGCTTTGGCGGCTGCGCCGATCTCGATAAATGGTCAAGTCACGCATCTGCCGATCGACCGAAGTTTGACCCAATACGGGATTGCCGGCGGCGTGTGCATTGTCGCTGCCTTGGTCGCTGCGTGGTTGCCGGCCAGAAAGGCGGCGCAGGTCGATCCGGTTGATATTTTGCGGGGTGCGGCGTGAGCGCGCGCCTTGAAGCCGAGCACGTCACACGCACATTGCCGGCGCCCGATAACGCGACCCTCGTGCGCGACGCCAGCCTCTGCGTGGGAGCGGGTGAATTTGTAGCCATCCAGGGCCCTTCGGGATGCGGCAAGTCCTCGTTGCTCTATCTCCTGGGCCTGCTCGATCGCCCCACCACGGGGATTGTGCGCATCGATGGCGTAGATACCAGCCAATTGAGCGAAGACGCGCGCACGCGTTTGCGTCTTGAACGCATCGGCTTTGTCTTTCAGTTTCATTTTCTGCTACCGGAGCTTACTGCGCTGGAGAACATCGAACTGCCTATGCGGCGTTTGGCGGTGCTGAGCCGGGAGGCAATCGCTGCGCGAGCCCGCGGGCTCCTGGACGCGCTTGGCCTACGACATGAAGCTGACAAGCGGCCAGACCGGATGTCGGGCGGCGAACGTCAGCGCATCGCTGTGGCGCGCGCGCTTGCCAACGACCCCTCAATCATCTTGAGCGATGAGCCGACGGGCAACCTCGACAGCGCCAACACCCGCCTGGTCGTTGAGGAATTCCGTCGGCTGGCTCACGAACAGGGACGCGCAGTGGCTTGTGTGACCCATGACGCGGAAGTGGCCGCCGCCGCGGATCGGCGCATTCGCATGCTCGATGGACGCATCATCACCGACAAAGGCTGAGCATTCTTAGCGCTTATTGGCGCGCCTGCCCCAATATCGAACTGATAGGCCGAGGGCCTCAAGCGCTCAGGATCGCTCAGGGCCTTTAAAGCCTAGCGAGGAGTGGACGGACCCAACACGCAGAGGTTGCTTCTCGGCCGGCGCCGATGCCGCCACAGTCGCAGGCCTACGGGCGTGGAGAATGTCTAAGAAAGATCGGCCCCATCCAAGGGCGACTTCGGCGATTGACCGCGAAATCGGCGCGCGTATTCGCGCCCGGCGTCTTGAAGTTGACATGTCCCAAGAAATGCTCGGCGACACGATCGGCGTCACCTTTCAGCAAGTGCAGAAATACGAAAAGGGCGTCAATCGCGTGTCGGCGAGCACTTTGATAAATATTGCCAAAGCCCTCGAGGTGCATGCAGCGGAGTTCTTGCCGGCGCTCGGCGCTGCCCCGCGCGAGCGTTTAAGCGATGACCCGGAGGTTCGCTCGATTGCCCGGATCTACGCGCGGCTTGCCCCCAACGCCAAGCGCATGCTCGCGAAAGTCGCACGCTCACTTCTGAACGAGGAAGATCAAAAGAAGTAGAAAATCGCCGTCGACCCCAGGTAGCGCTACTTAAGGTTGCTTATCGCTACAACCCTGCCGCGCTTTATTGAGGGCGCGAGGTGGGCTGCCCCAATGACGCTATTGGTTCAGGAAGAGAGACTGGAGCGCGCCTTCGGCGTCATCGACCGCGCCTTCGCGGCGTCCACGCCGGAAGAACTCGATCAGCTGATGAAGGGCGCGTTCGCGGAGTTTGGGGCGCGCTTTTTCAGCGTTGACCAGATGCGTGATAGTTCAGGCGCAATTGTTGGCATCCACCATTTTGGTCAATGGCCCGACGATTGGGGCGCCCACTACATCGAGCAGCGTCACTATCTCCACGATCGCGTGGTGCGCCACGCCATCGCCTGCCCGCGGCCCCGACACTGGGTCGATGAACAACGCGCCGGCAACCTCAGTCACGCCGAAAAGCGCTTGTTCGGAGAAGCCGGTGAGTTTGGATTGCGCGATGGCTTCGTAACGCCTGTGCACCAAATGGACGGTGCGGTCGCCGCCGTTGCGGTGACGGCGAGTGAGAAGATGTCGCTCCACGCAGTCGACAAGGCGGCGCTGCGGCTGCTCTCGATCTATTATTGTTCCTTCGGTCTGTTGCTTAAACAAGGCATCGACGCCAAGGGCCGCGCGCGCAATGTGCTTACGCCTCGACAACGCGAGTGCTTGCAATGGGCCCGGGCGGGCAAATCGAGTTGGGAAATCGGAGAAATCATCGGCATCGCTGAGCGAACCGTGAATTTTCACATCGAAGAGGCGTGCCGACGGCTCAACGTGACCACGCGTCAGCAGGCAGTCATCGAGGCTGTCATCAAGGGCATGATCTCGCTTTAAGGTTGGCGACCTGTGGGAGTTCACAGGTAGCGGCCGCGCCGAAGCTTGGGCGAAGTCTCTCGCATCAAAGAGCGGGGGAGAGAACCCATGGACGTGCACGTGATTACAGCGGCCAATCGCTCGCTATATCTTGATGAGATTGCGGCGATGCATCGCCATCGCCACGAGATCTTTGTAAAATACTATGGCTGGACGGCGCTCGAGAGCCCTGATGGGCTTGAAATCGACGAGTTCGACACCCCTCACACCGTTTACTTCGTCATCCTCGACAAAGATGGCCAGTTGCGTGGCTGCGACCGGGTCATTCCGAGCTGGCGCCCGCACATGCTAACCCATCTTTTTCCCGAATACGCCGACAGGCCGGTACCTATCGGGCCTGCGATTTGGGAGTGGTCGCGCCACGCGCCTGGTCACCCCGATTGGGGCGATCAAATCAATCGTCAGGCGCGGCTCGCGAGCTCCATTGCGCTTCTTGAATTTGCGGCCTCGCGGGGCATCGAGGCTTACACAGGGATTTTGGAGGCGCGTGCGTTGCCGATGGCCGCGCGGGTAGGTTGGCGGCCTGAACCGCTGGGCGCGCCTGTGCGCTACGGCGAGGGCGAAAGTGTTGCTTGCCTTTGCCCGGCCGATCTTAGCCTCTTGCCGAGGCTGCGACGCCTGGCCGGCGTCAGCGAACCGCTGCTCATCGAAATTCCCGCACAAGCCAAGGCCCGCCGAGCGGTTGAGCTGGCGCTCAAAATAGGCCCGCCGCAGGCCGCCGATGCGGAAGCGGCAATCGATGCGGTGTTGCAACGCGCTCAATCTTGAAAGCAAGGAGTAAAGCTTATGGATGGATTTGCTCGTCTGGCGGCGCCTGCGCTTGCGCATTTGCCTTTGGAGGCGCCGTTTGACCTCCAGCTCGAAGTTTTGCGTCGTGATGGGGTTTTGGTGATCGACAATGCGTTGACCCCCGCCCAGCTCAAGGCGCTCGGCGATGAATTGGATTTCTGGTTCGAGCGTGCGCCGGGCGGGGAAGGGGCATTTTTTGGACGTCGCACCCGCCGTTTTGGCGCCTTGTTGGCCAAGGCCAAATCAGCCCAGGCGTTGGTGCTGCACGAGCGCATTCTAGCGCTCAGCGAGCAGCTTCTTGTCGCCGGAGACGTTGGGCCCCCGCGTTGTGACAATATTCAGCTCTCCATCACACAAGGCATCGGCATTGGCCCCGGCGAGCCCGCACAAGTCGTCCACCGTGACCAAGACCTGTATTGGGTGAGGCGTTGGCCTGCCTGGACGCCTGGCTATGAGGTCTTAGTCAACGCCCTCTTTTGCATCGATGATTTCACCCCCGAAAACGGGGCCACACGCTTTGTCCCGGGTTCTTGCGATTGGGACCTCGAACGCTGGCCCGAGCCGCATGAGATTGTAGAAGCCGAGGCCAAAGCCGGATCGGCCATAGTTTGGGTGGGTTCAATGATGCATGGCGGCGGCGCCAACAACACCGAGATCATTCGCCGTGGCGCCATCCTCTCCTTCTGTCTGGGCTGGCTGCAGCCGACCGAGAAATCTCTGATCTCGGTTCCGCCCAAGGTGGCGCGTACGCTGCCGCGCCGTGCGCAGGAATTGATTGGATATCAGGTGCATCGACCGACCCTTGGCTGGGTCGAAGGCCGCAATCCGATTGAGTGGCTGAATGGCGAGTTCACTGACATTGGCCAGGCGCAAGATCATTTGCCCGCAGACTTGGCCGAGATCGTCGAGAGTTACTATCTGCAAAATCCGCCGCGCCCAGGAGAAGTCGGATGATTAGGGCCCCCGCCGCCAAGTCCATACCGGATCTCATCGCGAAGATGCGCGGCTATGTCAGTGAAGATATGTCGCCCGACGACCTCACGGCGCTCGAGCTGCTTGAGTATCTGGACATCACTTGGTGCTTTGCTGAACGCTGGCGCATCGAGCAATGGGATCCCGAGGATGACCACGGGGCGCAAACGCCGCCGCGCAAAAACAATTGATCGCTGCCGGCATCACAGCCGCGATTTGTCGAGGGTGCCTCCATCAACGTCACCCTCGATAGCTATCGCGAGGTCATGACTGGCTTGGACCCGGCGCGCCCCAAGATGCGAGATGTTGTCGAGAGCGTCACCCTTTCTTCATCGGCAGGGTGGTCACTTGGCGATTTGCATAGTCAGGCCAGCCATTGCCAATGCGCGGCCCTAGCCTTCGAGATATTTCACATGGCGGCGGGGCAGGCGGCTCGAGGCGGTCATTCAGTTGTCAGGATGGTAGCGTCGGCTCCCGACGAAGTGGGGCGGGCTTCACGGTTCGCAGAAATTTTTCCACATCTTCGCGCCCGTGCGCGGCTTCGTCGCGATCCTCGACCAACACCGCCTGATCGATGAGCAAATCCTGGAGGTCGTCGGGCAGGGCATCCCACTGCAGCACCAAGGCTGAGCCGAGACGCCGTACCAGGTGCTCTGACGCCGGAGAATATCGCAAGGTCTTGGCTATAGGGGCCGGCGCTTGGGGCACATGCGCATCACCCCGCTTAGGGCCGTTAAACATTGTCGATCGCGGCGAGCCGGCCTTCATCGATGATGCGATCGAACGGTTCGGTGTCGCTCTTGATTCGGTACTGGGTCGGCCCTGGCGCGGCGGGCAAAACGCGCACGATATTGTACGAGCCTTCTGGCGCGCTGAGCCGCCCGGTCGGCGAAACTGAAACGCGTTGGCCAGGGGCGAATGCTGGAAGCGCCATGGAGATGGCTCCTGTGGGGGCAAACCGAGTTAAATGAGAGTGCGCGAACTGCGTCCGCCTGGCCCCTATGTGGGTATTGGGCGGGGGTATTGCAAGCGGTCAGCGTCTGGCCGTCATTTCCTTAAGCTGAAGTGTATGACGCTGAAGTGTATGGCTTTCAGCGCGCCCAAGCGGCGCCTTTTAGGCTAGCGGAACGATTTCGGCGCAGTCCGGCGAAAGTTTTTTCTATCGTGCTCCGATAAACTTCAGCGGGTTCGTAAACGCCGCTGAGCTCGGCCCATGGGGTTCGCAACCCGCCAATCGCTGCGTCACCCAGCAAGATGATCGCGACTGCGACGGCGCGAGGTGGGCGCCAGCGGCGCGGGCGGCCAAGGAGGTCGTCAAAGTTGGCTTTTAGCAGAGTAGGCGGTTGCTCCAAACAGCGGGCTTTGTTGGCTCGCAGTGTGGTGTCTGGAGGGTTGCCGCGTTAGCGCGGACGAAAGCAAACGGCTCCGCCGACAAAGGCGGAGCCATTCTCAACCGAGGTTGATGGTGGGTTGCGCCCAAAGAGTCGTCGCCGTCAAAGCGAATGCCTTTCTCGTCGACGTCGCCAAGGACCCTCCCCATAGCGCTCAGTTTCTTATCTGTGTTCTTAGGCTTGCGCTAAGATCGTCCAATTGGGCTTGGATCGATTGTTCATCGCGACGATTGAGCCTATCCTCAGAGCCACGGAGGTTCGTGTCTCGTCGACTGATCGAGGCCAGTGTCCGCGACGAGCGGCGCGCATCAAAGCGCGAGAGCGTGCCGTTCGCGAGCCCATCGCTAATGCGTTGTTGCAACCGGGCTTCGCGCGCGCGCGTGTCGGTGCGAGCGTCGTTCCAATTGTTGTCGTCGGCTCGGTACGCAGACGTGGCGATCCAGCGGCCGGCGCCATCGTAGTAACCTGTTGCGGCGCCGGCATGCCAACGGCCATCCGCGTCATGATATCCTGGCTGCGGGTCGGCAACCCACATTCCGGAGACATCGCGGTGGCCGCTTTGCGCACCGGGGATCCAACGGCCTGATGCGTCGTAATTGCCGGTGGCGGGGCCTGGCACCCAGCGCCCGTTGTTATCGTAGTAACCGCTCGCGGTGTTGGCGATCCACTGACCATTGACGTCGTAATAGCCGTTTGCTGAAGCAGGGACCCAGTGACCATCGCGGTCGTAATAGCCACTTTGACCTGCATTTGAGTCAGCCGCGACCCAACGACCTTGGCCATCGTAGTAGCCGTTAGGCGCGCCATCGACCCAGACGCCATTGCGGTCGTAATATCCCGCCGCGGCGGTCCGATCGACATTGTTAGCGTGCCAGCGGCTCTGGTCGTCGTAATAGCCGTACGCGTGCGAACAATCGGCCGCGCCGCGCGTCAACTGATTGCCGACAACGCCCCCGCCGACCGCGCCAATGACGGCGCCCGCAGTTCTGTTGCCGTGGCCGGCAATCGCGCTCCCGAGAACTGCGCCGATGCCGGCGCCTGCAACCGTGCCAACGACGCGATTGGATTGTTGTTGTTCGCATGTCGTTGTTTGAGCAAACGCCATGGATGGAAAGAGCACCGCTGCGGCAATGCCGGCGGCGAGAATGTGTTTACGCATATTGAAAATTAACTCCCGGAAGCGACCTTTGTCGTCCGTGCGATATCAACACGCGGAAGTGGCGTCCGTTCCGGATTTGAGCGGTCTCGAGCAACAGTGGCAGGCCGATTTGGCGTTGCGAAGACCTCGCATCGGGAACCGGAGTTACGCAGCGCGGCGCACGAAGCTCAACAGCAGAAGCAAAATTACCGCGCCAAGCGTCGCACCAAGGATGGCGCCGATGAGGCCGCCTCCGACAAACAATCCCAGCGTTCCGAACAGCCAATTTCCAACGAAGGCCCCAAGGATGCCGACCACAATGTTTCCGAGGAGGCCGAAACCGTATCCCTTAACGATGGTCCCCGCGAGCCAACCAGCGATCGCGCCAATGAGGAGCGTTGTGAGGAGGGGTTCCATCTTTGACCTACTTCTATCACTACGCTGTCCAACAAGAGACAGCTTAGAGACTAAGCCCGCGCGAAGGCTGCGGTTCCGATGCACCTCCCCGGACTCGGTTTTCGACGCAAAAAAATAGGCCTGTGAAATCGAACGGACATGCCATCAGCGAATTCAATTCTCGCGCGTGAGACGGCAAAACACATCTGTGCGGTTTGCCCCACTGTGCGACGTCGCGCACAATTGGGGGGCGCGTGGGCGAGATCCCGCACCAGCGGGAGGCCACTCTCCCGCCGCCTGAAGACGGCCGCGGCGAGGTCGAGGGTGACGGTACCGATTGCGTGCGAGCTGGCCGTCAGAGATGTTGTCTGCCGCCAGGCGGCGCGCAGGATGGGCTCACGTGCGCAGTGGGTGCTCCCGCGGGCCGGCCCATTTCGCTTTCGTTCACATCATCCGGCCGGGGTTCGTCCTCAAGCGATTCGGGCTCGAAGGCATTGCGCGCCATGCCGGCCCAGGCGCTCAGCACTTCGCCACACGGACAAAGCGCGCGTCCGGTGCTCCAGGTATCGGTGGTGATTGTGGTTTGCGCAAAGCGACGTCCGCATGCGCATTCTATGATCTTGATGTTTGCGGCCATGCGTTGTCAGTCACTTTCGTTAGCGCCGGCGGCGATACAGCGCCGTCGGCCGCTCATGCGCCTTCGCGCGACGCTGTGCGCTTGTGGGCGAGCGCTTTGTCCTGCGCGGATTGCCAGCGCCGCCAAGTCTCAAGCGACGGAATCGGCTCGGCGTCCCAGTTTGGGCACTCGACACCTGCGGCTGCATAATCCTCTCGCGTGAGTGCGGCGCGTTCGCTCTCTTCGGCCTTCATCTGGGCCGTTAAAGTATTGCTCATGTCGGTCTCTCGAGAAGGGTCCGCCGCGGTCATGCGGTTATCGCTGCATCGATTGCGGGGCGAAGCCGCAGAGCTTGCCCGAGCGCAGTGTCGAGATCGCGGCGCGAGACGGGCGCAAGCAGGTCGAACATGGCGGCGTACATGACGTCGTGCACCATAAGGTGGGCGGCGTTCGAATCGTGGAGTTCGTCCATGGCGGCGGCGATTAGCCGATCGCCTTGTGCGAGGATGTTCAGACGCCGGTGTGCGGCGGTGCTAGTCATGGGAGAGCCTTTTTGTAAACAGGCTCAAGGCCACGTTGCTCGCGGCGGAAAGCGTGCATTTAGAAGGCAACAAGCGTTTCACGAAACGCCGCGCGCGTCTCGATAAATCGGGTGTAGACAAGCGAAACGCTGCTTTATTCTGGACTTTTCACCGCTGCGCGCCCATATGCACTTTATCGATACTCGTCGCGTCACGCTTTGGTCCCCGCTGTCGCGCCGGATATTTGCTGTTTCCTTCGAAAAAATCGCCGCTCGACGTGGAGAGTCCGCGTGGGCAATCGCATCAGGAGACAGCAATATGGCTGACGGTACAGTTAAGTTCTTCAACATGAACAAGGGTTTCGGGTTCATCACGCCTGAACATGGCGGCAAGGATGTGTTCGTGCACATTTCGGCGCTCGAACGCGCGGGCCTGAGCAGTTTGGCCGATGGCCAAAAGGTCAGCTTCGATCTCGAGCGCGATCGCCAAGGTCGCGACGCGGCAACCAATCTCAAGTCGGCGTAACGAGCGTCGCCGGGATCGAGCCAAAGCATCCCTGAACTTTCGGAAAAATAGCTTGAGCGGCTGCATGCAAATGCAGTCCGCTTGAGCTTAATTCGCAACGCCGGCGCTGGTCGGCGCTAGATGGGAAACGCGCCGCGCCCAGCGCGCGTAGAGCCGAAGCGAGCGCGCGGGCCCGCGCCGTTGGCGACCTCTTAAGCCTTGATATCAATGCCAGGCGCCCGTTCGGCCGCGTCGCGATCGATCTGATGCTGCCCGGATAAGGCCGCGGGCTTTGCTACATTAGTAGCGTCGGTCATCACCCACTCGGTGAGCGCATGCAAACCCACCGAAGCATGAACCCGGCATCAAGTTGCGTCCGCGAGCGCGCCCCCGAGCGCGGCGACGACGCTCGCGACCGACCCCTGTACCGTTTCCGTCGTTGCGATGCCGCGAAAAAGAATGATGGTCTTGCCATGACTGTCGCGCACAGCAGCCACTTCCTCTGGATTTATGTGCACCTCGAGTTTCGCGTCAGCGGCGGAATTGAACTTCACAAATTTGGCCATTGAATACTCCTCGGCGAGAATGATGCGCCTCACGTCGCATGCGCTTTGGGCGCGCATCAACTGGGCGTTTGGCCGGCAATGCGTGCAGGTGAGCTCAAGGCGCGGGCAACGCCTCCAGGCGGCTCGCGTCGATGACACGCTCGAAGCCTTCCGCGTCGCTTTTGACGCGATATTGAAGAGGTCGGCCTTCTGCCGGCATCGCGCGAACAACGCGGAAGACAAGCGCCGCCGTCGCAGAGCCAAACCCCAAGACGCTGACGCGCTGCCCCGCCGCAAGCAATTCAAGAGCCATGCGCGCCTCCACTAAGATTTAGGATCGCCGCAAGAGTGGGCGTGAAAGCATAACAAACCAACAATATTGTGCGTTCGCGGGGCGTCGCTAGAAATCAACACTCGCGAAGGGTCGAGCTCGCTTCGCGAGCTAACGTACACAAGGCAAATGGCATATCGGCGCCGCCAATCCGAGTTCGCCGTTTAAGCACAAGACGCGGCGTTGTTTCGGGGCTCTATGCAAGCATGCCATTGCACATGCGCCGCCCAGCGCCCACCTAAGCCAAGTCGCTGCGCGGTTGCGTGATCGGCTGGCTTTGATGCGTTGACCTGGTCCAGGGCCTTAGCACATTGAGGCTGGGAGCCTACAAGATGGGTTGTACTGTCAGTTGTAAGGACGCCGCCGGCGCGCCAATGCGATCCGAATGCTTTGCCCTTAGTGACCAAGTCACATGCGCCTTCGCAGCAGGGGACTTGGCGCGGAACGCATTGACCGACGTTTGGAAAGGCGATCATTGGCTTGAGCGTCTTGAACAATCTGCAAAGCTTCGCCGCCCATGACCGATCCGAACCGCCCACTCGATACCAGCCATTTGGTGCTTGTTTCCGCGTCGAAGCTTTTTTCTCCGCCAAATAGACGACCATGAAGAGCAGCAGATCCAACTACGTGATTATCTATTTCAAACGCGGCGCGCACCTAAGCAGCAGTCCCTGGAGCGGCGCTTTGGACGCTGCAAAGATCGTCGCGCGCGACGGCCTGGTGCGCCGCGGAGCGGACGAATGCCAAATCCGGTCTGACACCCTTGACGGTCCGCTTGTTTGGCATGGGCGACGCAGCTCGGGCGCTGGCGCCTTCGGTGTCGACGAGACGTCCGAGGACAATTGAATGTGTCACCCGTCTAAGCCTCTCGTCAGCCAAAGCGCAAAACCGCAGTCGCTTGATCATCCGGATATATCGAGGCGGACGGCTAGTGCTGCGCTTTTTTCCGTCGATACGCGACTGGGCATGTGGCGCGTGACATTGAACGGGTTGTTTTTTGGAGCCTACCCCTCGGCCGCGCGGGCGCAAAAGGCAATTGATGACGCGCACACAGCGTTTGCGATGCTCACCTTGGCGACGCTGAAGGAATGACCGCCTTTTCAAATCGCTGAGCCTGCTACGATAGCGCCTGGACGGAGTGGATCCTTATCAAGAGCGCGCCCAGCGATCGCCGCGACGGGGTTGGAAACATCCCTGCGCCCTCGGTGCAGGGAATTGAGTTTGCCGCGCGCTCGGCATATATCGAAACCATTGTCAGTAGTTTCGGCGCTGGCGACTGAGAGAGGCTTTGCGCTCCCGCCAACAGGGAGCCGCCATGCGCTACAAGATTGAATACCTCGCCATGGAATCGATCGTGCATCTAAAAATGCCGTTTGCAGCCACTTTGGGCGGGGTGACCGCTGAGGCGCGCAGCGGCGGTGCTACGGCCAAGGCGCTCTTCGGCGCCAGTGGCTTTCAAATCCGCGATACCGAAGACGGCAAGATCGTGGTTTCCGAGGCCTTCGGCGCATAGCTGTCGTCTCGGCGCCCGAACCGCACGAAGCGGAAGTGGCGTTTTGAGAGCCCGACCTGAAACTAAGGCCAAGACATAAGGGTCTGGATGTGGTACACGACGCCTCGTCCAACAAAAGAAACACGCTTCCCCACCGCGTTCCGCGGAGCGAGAGCCTGTTCGAGGCTTTATGTTGCGCTCCCGAGAGGATCTGTTGTTGTTGCATTTCACCGCAAATGAACGTGTCATGCGCGAAGATTTGCGGCCTAGTTCACGACGAGGCGACGTTGCGCGCCGAGATCCATGGCGTCAACGGGAGCAAAGCGAGTGATGGCAAACCGGGTGATGATGGGGGCCGAGTTCGCCGCCAAGGAAGGTTTTCGCGCGCGCGCTTCGGCGCGGCGGGCGCCGCCAGGAGCCTGGAGATGAGCATGCCGGGGAACAATCTCAAATCGGGCTGGGGCGTGTTGCGGCTTCGGCCATGGCATCTGGCCGGGGTCTTCAGATCCAGCGCAGAAGCCGAAAAGTTCGAGGGCACGTTGGGCGACGGCTACATCATCAAATATGGCGATCATCCTGTCGGCACTCAGGAATTTAGCTTCGAGCAAGGGCCAAATGAGGGAGGAGCCACATCGTGATTAAAGGGCAGCTCGACAGATTCAAGCCGACGATCAGCAGGTTGCATCTCATGCGCGACATGGCAACCGCCGAGGCTGCATGGATGAATGAAGTGCGTGACGTGTTTGGTGAGCGCGACGCGAGCATGATGCGTTTCCAGGATCGTGCGGCGGGCAAGGCTGGAACCCGCTTGAATACGCTCTACTTGGCTTTTGTCGCGAGCCGCGATCGCTACAAGGCGTCCTAGCGTGCGGTTGCAATTGCCGCGCTAGCGCCTCGCTTGCGCGGCAAATCTCCGTCGAGAATGGATTTGCGTCCGCGAAAACGTGGCGTCGCTTCTCGCGCTTGCTCGCTGAATTGGCTCAAAGTGCGCAGCCTCTCGAACTTGTTCCGATCTGGACGGGGCGCCGCCGAGGCCGTGACGCAACCCTAGACGCCGATGCTCGCGGGCTCCAGAAATCCGCCCAATGGCGCAGTCAGCGTAAAACGCGCGCCTTCTTGGTTTTCGACCTTCAGCGTGCCGCCGATCTTGGCAGTCAGCATGCGCACCAGTTTGCTCCCGAAGCCCGGACCGGCCTGATAATCAGCCGGTAAACCTATGCCGTCGTCGGCGACGGTTATGCAGAATTCGCTATTTCGTGCGCTTGCGCGAACGCGAATGTTGCCCGCGCGCCCGCCGGGGAAGGCGTGGCGAAGCGCGTTCACGACAAGTTCGTTGACCGCCAGGATCGCGGGCTGCGCTACCGCGACGGGCGCGCGAATCGGCTCTGCTTCAACAAAAATCTTTACAGCGTTAGGATCGCCGGCCATCGACTGCAAAGAACCGCACATAGATTCCAGCAGTTCGCTCATATCCACGCCATCTGCCCCGCCGTTCAATTGCAGCGCGTCGTGGATGCGCGCTACCGCCTGAATGCGCGCTGCGGCGGTTCGCAGCGCCAGACGTGCGGCGGCGCTGGTCTCGCGGCGCTCCTGCAAGCCCATCAGGCTCGCCACGATCTGCAAGCTGTTTTTGATGCGGTGGTCGCCCTCGCGAAGCGCCAATTCGTGCTGCGCGACCAATTGTTTGCTCTGTGCGCAGAGATAACGGAGCCTCGCGTTTTCGGCCAACACGCTCCAGGTTGCCCGCGTGTCGCCGTCTCCCTTGGCCGTTCGCTCTGTGCATGCATAGTTCATGGCGCCGCCTTCCTGCTGAGGGAACAATAGGGCCACAATGACGGCAGGCGTGTCTGTTCGCCAAGCGACTCATGCGATGTTTTACTGCATCGTCGCGGCTTGCGTGGTCTGGCTCATGCGGCGGGAGTGACGACCCCGAGGTTGAGCGGATACTCGCCGAAGAGCGCGCGATACTCGGTCGCCACGGCTTCGTAGCATTCGCACGCGGCATTCTCGAGCCCGACGCGATCGATGATGGTGATCTTCCCGTGCTGATAACGAATGACGCCGGCCCGCTGCAGCGTGCTCGCCGCAATGCTCACGGTCGAGCGGCGTACGCCAAGCATGACTGCAATCAGATCTTGAGTAAGTGACAATTCTGGGACACCGCTGCGGTCATGGGCGCCGAGGAGCCACCGGGCAAGGCGTTGCCCGAGTTCGTGATGGGCGTTGCAAGCCGCAGTTTGCGCGACCTGGACGCCGAATACATGCACATAGCGCAAAAGGAGATCGCGCAGGTGCGGCGCGTGCGCGACGGCGTCCTTAAACGCAGCCGTGGGGATGCGATAGGCGTCGCCGCCCGTCTGGCACATGGTTTCGCTGTAAGAGTGTTTGGCGCCAAGCGCCAACGATACGCCAACCACGCCCTCGGCGCCGATCAAACCGATTTCCAACGGCTGCCCGTCCGAAAGCATCGTCAAGGCGGATATAAACCCGCTCTCGACAAAGAAGGCGTTTGAGATGAGGTCGCCGGCGCGGTGGAGTGACTCGCCCAGCGCGAGTTTGACATGGGTCAAGTGGTTCGCGAGCAAGGCAAATTCTGTCGCCGGCAAAGCTGCGAGTATTCGATTTTTGACTGAGGTCTGAAGCGGAAGAGGCATGGTGTGCTCCTGGGCGGGAGCACAAAAACTCTCAGTCAGCTGAGCGCCTGACAGGGGCAGCCGATATCAATACAATGCATGAAACCGCGCTATGGCGCCAATCAATTTGTCTTACGGTCGAGGGTTCGTGCAACCTTCGGACTGAAATGTGCGATACCGCACACGGCCTTTTGCGCCAATTGTGCTTGCACTAACGGAATTTCCAAACCCTGCCCGCAACCGTACAGACGGTCACCGCGTCAGATTCTATCGAGGTCGCGGAGCCGGGGGGCTTCGGCTATGGCAGAGAACGGCCTTTCCTCTTCCCGTCTACTGGAGGGAAGCCGTTTTCTGCTGCGGTCGCCTGTTGTTTAGTTTGCGCTAAGGCCGTCGGGACCCTGGGCTTTGACCGCGGTCTTTGACCCCAAGAACTGAAGCATTTGCGTTTTATTGAGATGGGTTTCTGTTCTCGCCCGGAATTTAGATAATCGCGGCTTGGCGAAGAAGCGGCGCCTTCGTGCTTCAGGCAACTCGCCCAAAGCAGCATGACGGGCGGCGCCGAGCCGGCGAAACTAACCTCTCACATGCTCGCCGCGAGATGCGCCACGGGACTGAATGCCGCCAGTACAAGCGGCGTGGCTACGACTATGCAAATTGAACGCGTGGACCAGCGCCGCGAAAAGGCAAAGGCGATAAGACGGCGTATGGTGATCATAGTACAATTCTCCGCGGTCGCGGCGTCGACGCTGTGCGTCGCCGACTGGCGCCGATTTCTCAAGTTTTCAGGGAATGAATAGAGTCCGCCATGGAAGCGCGCGAGTCCATAGACCTTCGCTGCAATGTTCAACTCTTGTACGGCAACGTAGGGTGTGAACTGCAGCGACGCATAAGTGCTGCGCGCACAGTCGGCCTCGGCTGTGCATGTCGTATGCGCGCAGTTGCCTGCAAAAGAGGTTGAAAGCTGAAGACCTGGGCGACAAACCGCGGCGCAGGTCAATCAGCGCGGGCTCGACTTGAAGGCTTGGGCGCAGCTCTCCAACTGATCCACTGTTTTCGAGCGAAGCGGCTTCGTCGCTTTGGCGGCGCCAATCGACAATGCTGACGGGCGTGACCCAAGCGTTCGCAACAGTATCGCCCCTACCGCAGGCTTCTACGAGAGTCTACCGGCGCATCACCTTCGCCAGCTTGAACGCGATGACCTTCTCGCTCGTCACTGAGGCGGCGCCATCGCGCCTCAGACGGGTGAGTTGCGACGCACTCTGAGCTCGCGATTTGCCACGCCATCCTTAATGCCTACGCAGCATGGCTTTGTCGGTGCGGCATCGAACGGTTCAACGAGCCGGGCGAGGCCTGATGTGCGCGTGCTGTGTGAGGCCCGATCCCAGCGGTCTCCAAGCTGCGAAACTCCGAGAACCAGACAAGTGCTTTGGGCAGAGCAGATCCACTGGAATTCGGCTGAATCGCAGCCTGACTTTTCGAGTAGCTCGCGTCAATTGCAGTCGTGGCAGAGCTAATCGCAGTCTGCGCCTGAGGAGCTGTTTAAGAAAGCGCACGCGCAAGATGTAATCAGCAAAAACGTACCTATGTCCGCGTATGGCAGGTCGCGCGCTTGCGCGACTGCCCGATGAGCCGACCTGATGCAAGGGCCTGCGCGCATTGCTCGGTCTGGTTACACCAGTGAACTACTCAATGTGTTTTTTGGATGCAGGCGGTCATACCCAATGCAACGAATTCGGTGCGGTAGACGACAAGGTCGCAGCGCTTGCTCAGGCGGGCGCCAATGTTTCTGGGTCTCCAATTGTTAAATTGTGGAAGGGGGAGCGTCTCGGCGCGTGTCTCATTCGCCAACCTGCGAAGGAGACGGCGCAATGAAATTGGCAGCGCAGCCGCCAGGCGCCGGGGCTATTGAGGGTCACGCATCCTGGGAAAACGAGGGTGGCGCGATTTCTTCAGCAGCTCATCTGCGCCATGACGCTGGCGCAGGATTGCATCCCGGCAGCGCCACACCGTCGTCTGTGCTCCAAGAGGGCGATGGCGCCGACGAAGTAGCCTCGCTAAATGCGCGAGGCGCCCGAGTTTGGTTCATTCCGCCATTCGTCATACCAAGCGTAATCGCGGCGCTGGTCGTGGTCTACGCCGTCTATCGCACTTAGCGGGAAAAGCGCACGTTGCTCCAAAAATGGCGTATGGCGGCGTCTCACTGGCATGTGCGGTAGCGTACCGACGCTCCGCATCGAATCGGCATCTGTTCGGGGCCATGAAACGCGAGACTGATCGCAACCTGCCGCCGCTTCCCCCGTTTGAGAGGCCGCGAAACGGGGCGGAGAAGGTCTGTGACGTGTGCGGCCAGCGCTTCGACGCCCGCAATGAAGATCACGTTTTTCATCATGGCCGCGAAGCGCACAAACCGCTGCCGGTGCTTTGACGCGCCGGCTACCGTATCGCGGATTCGCAACAAGCCCACACGAAGCCGGTTCGCCTCCGGTAGTTACTAGTGTGTGCGACGCGCACCCAGCGAGGTCAGAAGAAGCGTAGTGAGCGCGCCGACCACGAGACCGAAAGCGATGCTTCTGACGGGGTGGTCGCGCACTTCGCGGCGGACGACCTCGGCGCTTCTCCGCGCCTTCGACCCGGCATCGTAGGCGATGTCATGAGCGATGTGGGAGGCTGATTCCGCGCCTTCAGCCAATCGATTGAATGCGCGTTTAACGGATTTGTTGAGGTCTTCAGTAATTTCGTCGACTATTGCGTTCGCCATTGCATGATCTCCAACCGGAGGCCAACTGCGGCCAGCCGATATCGTTCCACATCGTTACGATGAAGGACGTCAGGCGTTGGTGTATATGTGGGGTTAATCGAGCGCGTGCGTCATGGCGTGGGCGCGCTGCGGGCATTGTTGGCGGACGCACCTTCTCGGAGCAGCGTGTTTTCGCCCGCCTGCATCTTGCGATGCCACACCGCCCAGCGCCGGAATAGCGGCGGCGCTCAATACTCAGCGCGGGCGTCGGAAAAATATTCGCTAACTCTAGTCTCAAGGGTCTTGAGGTGGACGTCCGCCCAACGACCGCTGAGACCAGACGTGATTGAATCGAAGTGGATATGTGGACGCACGCGCAGTCCACAAACCCGACCGAGATAAGTATCGAAGAGCGAGCGCAGCGATTCCCATGAGCCTTGCTCGTTCAGCCATGCCGTCGATGACCCCGATGCGGTTACTGTGATCAATTGCCGCCCGCTCAGTAGCGGCTCAAGGCCGCCGTGCCGAAGCTCCGCGTAGCCAAAGCCCGCGCCGAAAATTCGATCTATGTAGCCCTTGACGATCGCCGGGGGTGAATTGAACCAAAGTGGATAAATGAAGGCGAAGACATCAACGTCCTTGAGCAGCTCGCGCTCAGCAGCTGCGTCCGGAGAGGTCGACCAGATCGGGCGGTCCGGCATTTCGGTGAGTTTTAACCGTGGATCGAAATCCATCCGATAGAGATCACGAACGATATGTGCGTGCCCTAGTGCTGTGACGGTCTGCGCATACCGGGCGACCATCGCCATCGTAAGACTTTCCGGGTCAGGGTGACCAACGATAAGCGCGTGCTTCATGAACGCCCCACTACTAATTGTTCGGCGAACCGCGGGCGGGCGCGGTCTGCGCCTTCAGGTCTCGGTCAAGGGCCGCTTGCAACCTCGCCCGCTGCTCTGGGTCGGCTTCTTGCCGAATGAGCTGACGATAGCGTGCGATGTTGGCTGCGAGAATTTGTGCCGGATGTGTGAAGTCCATCACTCTTAGGTTCCATCCAAGAAGGCCAATCGGTTGGACGCGGCTGTCTGTCCGCGACCGTACTAAAGCGGTAACGCACAGCGGCCTTGGATGTGCCACAGGTTTGGCTTTCACCGAGCCACAAACTTCGCCATGCCTGAAGTCGCGTGCGCGTGGTTGGCATTGGATCAGCGTCCCAATCGGCCTATCGTGACGCCCGCGGACCCGTCCTCAGCCGTGGGAATTCGCGAGAGAGGAATTCTTGATGCCATCCGTGGACGCGTTAGAACATGAACTTGGCGAGATGGAAGATCGGCTGCTGGGCGAACTGAGGGCATTGCGAAAACATGTCAGGTCAGAGGCAATCGCAAACGGCGCCGACTATAAGCTGACGCTTGGCCAGAGAGTGGCCGATCGCGTCGCGGCCACGATGGGTTCGTGGCGCTTCATAATTGTCCAAACGACAATTTTGATCTTTTGGATTGTGCTCAACATCACTGCCTTCGTGCAGAAATGGGATCCCTATCCGTTTATTCTGCTCAACCTCGCGCTGTCGTTTCAGGCGGCCTATGCTGCGCCATTCATCATGATGAGTCAGAACCGGCAGCAGGATATCGATCGCAGAGAGGCGGCCAACGACTACAAGATCAACATCAAAGCGGAGTTGGAGATCGAGCTTCTGCACCAGAAGATTGACGAGTTGCGGGAGAAGGAGGTTCTCAAGTTGACCGAGGCCATTGCCGAACTCATCAAGATCATGAAAAGCAGCAGCGCCCCCGTCGGGTCGGCTGCGATTGAATAGTGCAAAACCGTCGTGAGCGAACGCGAACCTCGCCATCCGCGCGAGTGTCCGGAATTGAGACCGGCGCGGGATATAGCGGCGATTGTTTTTCTTCCGACGCTCTCGTAAAGCAGACGCAGATTCGCTCGGCGCCAAACCGGGCGATGCGAAGTGGCGTCTGGCATACTCTGATGCCCATCCTCATTGTGCGCTGCGCCCTCCGGTGGGGCCTGCAAGGTATTGTTCGTCGGTAACCGGCGCCAGCCAGTCGACAGCTTTGCCATCGAGCGCCTCGGCAATTGCGACATGCGTCATCGCCGTTGTAGGCGTTGCACCGTGCCAGTGACGGCGTTGGCAGGGACACCAGATGACATCGCCGGCGCGGATTTCCTCGATCAGGCCGCCTTCGCACTGTGTCCAGCCGACGCCTGCCGTGACGATCAGCGTCTGACCGAGCGGGTGCGTGTGCCAATGTGTCCGAGCGCCGGGTTCGAAGGCGACAATCGCGCCCCCAGCGCGGCCGGGCGCATCGGCTTGAAAGGGACTGTCGATGCGAACATTGCCGGTAAAGGTTTCAGCCGGTCCCTTCGTGAAGGGGTGGCGCCATTGCGTTGGATTCTCATGCCGTTCTCTCCTGATCATTTCGGGGCGAGCTCGCCGTAGAAATACGAGGCGGTGACGCCGCCATCCATGAGAACATCGCTACCCGTGATGAAAGCGCCATCATCGCCCATCAGCAGGGCGGCGACAGAGCCGACTTCGTCAGGCGTTCCAGCGCGTCCGACCGGCGAGAGGTTGATCATACGCTGATAGCCTTCAGCCCTTGGGCCGCTGAGTTCGTCGCGCGCCAGGGGGTGATGATGATGCCCGGGCTAATTGTGTTGACGCGCGCGCCGCGTTTGGCCCAGCGCGCCGCCTCAGCCATGACACGGAGTGAGTTGCCGCGTTTGGCGAGCTGATAGGCGTGCGGCGACTCTTTCACTTTGGCGGGCTGCAGAAACGGCAACTTCAGCAGATCTTCGGTCGGGGTCGTTGCAAGGGCGGCGTTCTGTTCGACACTCAGCGCGCCAAGCCGATGCCCAGATTGCGAAGCGATGACAACGCACGAGCCGCCCTCTGCGATGACGTCGCCGAATTCTTCCAGTGTCAATGCCGTTCCACAAAGGTCGACGCAGAGGATCGTCTGTGGCGATGCCTGAGACGGTGAGACCCCGGCCGCGTGGATGACGCGCGTGATCTTTCCGAAGGCGGTCGCTGCTGCGACAAGCGCACGAACCGACGCGCAGGATGAGACATCGACTGTCGCGGTGTGTGCGTCGAAACCGGCATTCAACAGGGTTTCAGCCGCGGCTTCGGCGTTGGCCTGCTTTAGGTCGGCGAGTAGCAGGGTTCTGCCGGCGCCGACGCGGCGCGCGATTGCCTGACCAATGAGGCCGGGGCCGATTACAACAACAACTTCTTTTTGAGCTGACATGCTCATGAGGTGGCCTTTCGCTGGGGTCGGCAAGGAGCAGGTTCACGTGGGACGCTAGTTCAAAGCTAGGTCCTCTCAGGAGGGTTCGGCGCATAACGAAGATGTTCTATTGTAACGAGTCAGAAAGAATATATATGTTATGGTTTGACTGAGGATGTAGCATATATGCGTTCTGTCGCCCCCGCCGAAGGCCTGGCCCGCAAGCAGCTTGAGCGCCGCCTTGCGCCTTTGCGCAAGGCGTCTGACTTCACGCGCCCGGCACGAGGATGGGTCAAGGCCATCCGCGACGCCTTGGGCATGACCGCCGCCCAGCTGGGCGCCCGCATCGGCGTGTCCCAATCCAGGATCGCCCGCATCGAAAAGGATGAGACCGAGGATGTGGTCACGCTCGCCACGCTCCGCCGCGTGGCGGAGGGGCTCGATTGCACCCTGGTCTATGCGCTGGTGCCGAACGAGCCGCTGGACGATATCCTCAAGGCGCGCGCACGCGCGGCGGCCGATGCGCAGCTCAAGCGCACGCATCATTCCATGCGGCTGGAGAACCAGGCGCTGGACAAAAGCGATCTCGCGCAAGAGCGCGAGCGCCTTGCTCTGGAAATCCTTTCGGGCGATCCGCGCCGGCTATGGGATATGCCGTGAGCGATGCCCCGCTATTCGACGGCGATGACGAGGCCAACACGCCGCTGACGCCTGAGGAGCGTGATGGGCTCATTCCGAGCTACATCACGCTCCGGCGCGAATTGAACGAGGCCGAGCAGGTCAATATCGATCAGGGTGATCGCTGGGCGTTCAATCCCCGTGCGCGCCATGGCGCGCTCACCGAAGACTTCATCCGCGCGTTGCACAAGCGCATGTATGGCGATGTCTGGCGCTGGGCGGGCCAATTCCGAAAGAGCGAGCGCAATATCGGCGTCGAGCCTCGGAAGATCGCGCCCGATCTGCGCATCCTGCTCGACGACGTGAAATACTGGACCCTCCACAATTCCTATCCGCCCGATGAGATCGCGGTCCGCTTCCATCACCGGCTGGTGGCGATCCATCCGTTTCCGAACGGCAATGGCCGCTGTTCGCGCCTCGCCGCCGATCTTCTCGCACAGCGCCTCGGCCAACCCCGCTTCACTTGGGGCAGCGCCAATCTCGTCGCCATCGCCGAAACCCGCCGGGCTTATGTCGCCGCGCTCCAGGGGGCCGATCGCGGTGACATCGCGCCGCTGATAGCGTTCGCTCGGAGCTGAGCGTGCGTTTGTTGCCCCCCGTCATCGCGAAATCAGTTGCGGGCGCCTTTTGTGCGAGGATTGCACCCTCACGGGGCCGCGTCGCCGAACCTCTCCTTCCGCGAGGTCAGAAAAGTCTTTCCCGTTTGCGGTTTGACGAACAGAGCGACAATCTCGGGATGCGCCTCGCGCACTTTGCGCTCGATTGCAATCACCTGCTCTTCTATTTCTCCTGTCTTCATGTCGTCGCTGAATTCCACGCTGAGCGCGGCGACCACTTGATCCGGCGCCAATTGCACCGTCAGCAGCCCGTTGGCGCCCGAAACGCCAGGCTCCGCGGCCGCGATATCGAGAATGGCCTTTGTAAGTTGGGGGTCGGCGCGTTCGCCGATCAGCAAGCTCTTGCTTTCGCGCGCGACCAGGATAGCGCTCGCTCCCAGAATGACGCCGATAATAACGGACGCAACGCCGTCGAGTATTGGCTCTTGAAGCGCGACGCTGGCGAAGGTTCCGGCTGCGGCGACGACAATGCCAAGAAGAGCGGCGCTATCCTCGAACAAAACAATGAAAGAGGGCGGGTCCTTGCTGCGGCGGAACGCGTCATAGAAACCAAGGTCGCCTTTGGCAGCCGCGAATTGGCGAAGCGAGATCAGCCAGGAGGCGCCGTCGAGCACAAACGCGATGGCGAGCACGGCATAGTTGACGAATTGATCGCGAATGGGCTCTGGGTGGAGAAGATGGTCCACGCCCTCATAGACGGCAGCGACAGCGCCGAGCGAGAAGACGAGAAGCGCAACGATGAAGCTCCAGAAATAGAGTTCTCGTCCATAGCCGAGCGGATGGTCGGTGTCGGCCCGGCGGTCTGAACGGCGGATGCCATACAGCAGAAGAATTTCATTCAAGGAATCGACGAAGGAGTGGATGGCCTCGCTGGTCATCGCCGAGCTTCCGGTCCAGGCAGCGGCCGCGGCTTTTGCGAGGGCGACAAGGAGGTTGCCGACAAGCGCGGCATAGAGGACGAACTTCGACGATGATCGCCCAACACGCGCGCTTCGTGCGGCCACACTCATGGCAGCTCCCCGCTTCTCATCTGGGCTCCGACGGCGTTGCGCCGCCTGCTGAAGGGCGCCCGCCCGAGCTCATCAGAGCGACCGCTGTAGCGCTTCACTCTCTGGTGCAAGCGAGCCGACTGCTTGCGAGGCCGCTGCAAACCGCATCACTCCGTAATGCAGTGACGACAGCTTGCATCATTGTCAATTTCCGTTCGAGAAGTGACTGAAGGCAAAACCGCTTGGTCGTGGACTAGGCGGCGGCGGCGCCGAGGCCTCTGACGGCTTCGATCATCTTGACCAACACAGCTTGGGCGTCGCCGTAGACCATGTTGCAATTGGGTGCGTAGAACAGTGCGTTGACGATGCCCGAGTAGCCTTTGCCTTGGCCGCGCTTGATCACATAGACTTGGCGGGCTTTATCAGCGTTCAGAATAGGCATGCCGAAAATGGGTGAAGCCTTGTCGGTGCGCGCAGCGGGATTGACCACGTCGTTGGCGCCGATGATCAACGCGACGTCGGTTGTGGCGAAATCGTCATTGATGTCGTCGAGTTGGAAAATCATGTCGTAAGGCACGCCAGCCTCGGCGAGCAGCACGTCCATTTGTCCTGGCATCCGCCCGGCCACCGGGTGGACGGCAAATCTGACGGCCACCTTTGCCGCCAGCAGAAGTTTGACGAATTCGTAGAGCTTCTGCTGGGCGCGGGCCGCCGCCAGGCCATAACCCGGCACGATGATGACGCTCGCGGCGTAACGCATCTTGATGGCGGCATCGGACGCTTCCGCCGGCTGTTCGTCGCCCTTGATGGCGCCAGGTGTGCCCTTGGCCACAGTTCCGAAGTTGGTGAAGAGCACATTGGCGATGGAGCGGTTCATCGCCTTGGCCATGATCACCGTCAAAAGCAGGCCTGCGGCGCCGACCACCATGCCGGCGATCATCAGCGCCGGGTTTTGCAGGACAAAGCCTTCAAGGCCAACCGCCAAGCCGGTGAAGGCGTTGTAGATCGAGATCACGACTGGCATGTCGGCGCCGCCGATCGGCAGCGTCATCAGCACGCCGAACATCAAAGCGCAGCCGAAGAAGAGGTAAATCAGACTGGGCATGGCGATGATCGGGACCGCGCCGCTCAGCGCCACGAAAACGATGTAGCCGCCAACGCTGAGTGTTGCGAGCATGACCAAAGCGTTAAGAATTTGTTGCCCGGGAACGCGCAGGGGCTTCTTGAGCACGCCATCGAGCTTGGCCCACGCGATCAGCGAGCCCGACAATGAGACCGCGCCAATCAATGCGCCGAGCAAGGTGACAATGAGCTGGGTCGCACCGTGCGTTTTCGCGCCGAACAACTCCACCGCGGCGATGGCGCCAGCAGCGCCGCCGCCCATGCCGTTATAGATCGCCACCATCTGCGGCATAGCGGTCATGGCGACCTTACGCCCGACGATCCAGGCGCCCGCGCCGCCAATGATGAGGGCGGTCACCGCGAGGCCGACATTGACGATCATGTGCGGCCGCGCGGCTGCGCCGACCGTAAACAAATAGAGGAAGCTCGCCAGAACAGCTGCGATCATGCCGAGACCGGCGACACGAATGCCGGACGCCGCGGTGGCAGGAGAAGACATGCGCTTCAGGCCGAACATGAACAGAAAGGCCGCACAGAGGTCAGCCGCGCCGATAACGATTTGAGAGGCCAGTGTGAACATGGGCGCGCTTCAGCTTTTCTTTAGATGGTGGACCCGGCCGCGGCCGCGGTGGTGGGCAGGCTTGGCCTTGGCGCCGCTACTCTTGAACATCGCAAGCATCCGGTCCGTGACCGCATAACCGCCGGCGGCATTGCCGGCGCCCAGCAACACGGCAAAAAAACCAATTGCCTGCTCTTGGGCATTGCTGGCGTTGAAGAGAGCGAAGAGACCGCCGACAACGACGATGCCATGCACAAAATTCGAGCCCGACATCAGCGGGGTGTGCAGGATCGCGGGTACGGCGCCAATGATCACCCACCCGGCGAAGGCCGCGAGCATGAAAATGTAGAGGGCGACAAATCCAGTCATCGCGACGTCAAAATTCATTGCGAGCATCCGATCGTTCTTTAGGCCGCTTGCGCCGGAGATGTGCTTGGCTTGGCCTTGGCGCTATCGCCCGGTGTGGCTTCGCAGAGCTTGCCGTCATGGGTCAGCGCCGTTTTGGCGATCACTTCATCGGTCCAATCTATGGTGATGATGTTGTCCTTGATCATCAGCGCGAGGAGATTGAATTGGTTTTTTGCGTAGAGTTCGCTGGCGTCGGCGCCGAGAAGCGAGGGTACGTTCAAAGGCGCTAGGATGGTGACGCCGCCAATCTCTGTCGTCTCGCCTGGCCGCGTGTCCTCGCAATTGCCGCCGCCATCGGCGGAAAGGTCGACGATAACGGCGCCGGCTTTCATGCCCGCCACTTGCGCCTTGCTAATCAATTTGGGGGACGGCTTGCCGGGGATCGCCGCGGTCGTGATGATCAGATCAGATGCCTGGATATGCTTGGTTAGTGCAGCATCGACCTTAGCTTTTTCCTCC
>Ga0075030_100000938_pt1 | contig 26161 bp, 18 predicted proteins | sample LitLauG_LLR_2012_FD_71393 | JGI IMG/M metagenome (GOLD analysis project Ga0075030, IMG submission 71393) | Freshwater sediment microbial communities from Pennsylvania, USA - Little Laurel Run_MetaG_LLR_2012 | ecosystem: Environmental > Aquatic > Freshwater > Creek > Sediment | place: USA...
GGTCTGTACCGCGTCTTGAATGTCCGCCACGTTGATTCCGAAACGAGCTGCCTGGCGACGGTCGATCGTCAAGTCAAGATTTGGCTGGCCAAAATCGCGTAAGAGCTTCACGTCGTGCATCCCCGAGATGTTGGACATGACGGCAGTAACTTCTTCGCCCTTCTGCTCGAGAAGTTTCAGGTCGTCGCCAAAAATCTTTAGGGCAAGGGAACCCTTGGTGCCCGTCATTGTTTCTCCGACGTTGTCTTCGATGGGCTGGGAGAAGTTCCAGATCGCGCCTGCGTATTTTTCCAGCGCACGGTTCATGGCAGCGATCAATTCCTCTTTGTTTTTGTGAAATACCGGGCGCCATTGTTGGTGCGGCTTCAAGTCGACGAAATATTCAGTGTTGCCGAATCCCCCGGTGTCGGTTCCATCATCGGGACGGCCGACCTCAGATACCACTGTCTTGACCTCCGGAAAGGATGCGAACACGTAGCGGCAGCTGGTAGTGAATTTCTCACCTTCCGAGAGACTTGTGCTATTGGCCAAAGTGCCGCGCGCCCAGATAGCGCCCTCATCGAGGTGGGGCAGGAACTCCGCGCCGATTACCCCTCCAAAACCCAAGTAGATCGTTCCCGCCAGGGCGGCGATCCCGACCCCAGCGACAGCCCAGCGATGCTGGACCGCCCAGCGCAGACGCTCGCGGTAACGCTCCGTCAAATAGTCCATGACCCGATTGCGCCGTTCATGGACCCCCTTAGAGAAGAATGCCCCCGCCAGCACTGGCGCGATGAGGACGGAGAAGGTCATGGCGCCCAGTAGTGCGAGCGCCACCGTCCACGCCATTGGCCGGAACAGTCGACCCTCCACACGTTGCAGCGTGAAGATCGGCATATACGCGGTGATAATGATGGCGATCGCATAAAAAACCGGCCGCTGCACCTCATGCGCGGCCTCGCGAATCGCGTCCGCCGGTGTTTTGCTGGTCGTTGCCCCCGAGCCGTTGTTCAGGCGGCTCATGTGCCGGACGATGTTTTCGACCATCACCACAGCGCCGTCTACCACCATCCCGAAATCCAGGGCGCCTAGCGAGAGCAGGTTTGCCGGAATATGGCTCACGTCCAACCAGATCGAGGCAAACAGCAGCGAGAACGGAATCGTGAGCGCGACGATGAGGGCTGCTCGAACGTTCAGAAGAAACAGGAACAGGATCACGCTGACCAGAATCATGCCCTCGGCCAGGTTGTGCATCACCGTGTGCAGGGTGAAATGAAGCAGGTCGCTGCGATCCAGCATCGGAACGACCTTCACGCCTGGAGGCAGGAGACCATTGTTGAGTTCGTCCACCTTCTTGTGAATGGCATCGAGTGTGGGTTGCTCTTCCGCGCCTTTGCGCATCAGCACAGCACCTTGAATCACATCTGGCTCGTCGATGATGCGCCCGTCCTCCATGTGATTGGCTCTCGCCATGTGCCCCAAACGGATTTTGGGACCCTGTGTGACTTCTGCGATGTCTTTGACCCGCAGGGCTGTCCCGGTTTGAGTTTTGAGGACGGTCTCCTCAATGTCGCTCACGCTGGAGAAGAGCCCTAGCGCTCGGACATTCATCTGCTGCATGCCGACTTCAACGAAGCTGCCACCGGCGTTGATGTTGTTATTGGCAAGTTGCTGCTCGACCTGTCCGATGCTCAACCCGTACGAAACCAGTTTGCCGGGGTCGACGCGCACCTGATACTCGCGCACAGTGCCACCAAAGTCTGATACGTCGACAACATTGGGAACGGACTTGAACTGCTTGAGCAGTACCCAGTCTTCGAGTGACCTGAGTTCCATCAGGTCGTAGCGTGGATTCGTGCTTCTCAGCGTGTACCAGTAGATCTGGCCAGTGGTGCTCCAGTCCGTGCCGATTTGCGGCTGGAGATTTTGCCCTGGCGGGAGGTTCACCTGAGTTAATCTCTCCAGCACTTTCTGGCGATTCCAGTCGTTGACCGAGCTGTCGTCGAAAATCATGATTACGAACGAGAGCCCGAAAATGGATTCGGAACGCAGAAATGTCATGTGCGGCATTCCGGACATCTGAATCTCGATGGGGATTGTGACTTGCTGTTCCACCTCCTCCGCCGAGCGGCCCGGCCATTGCGTAATTACCGTCACGTAGTTGTCGGCGATGTCGGGATAGGCTTCGACCGGCAGATTGTGGAACGAGATCGCTCCCCAACCGGCCAACAAGACGGCGATGGCCAGTACCACAAACTTGTTGTTTAGCGCAAAGTCTACGAGGGCCCGAATCATTTGCTGTCCTGTCTTGTTTGCCGATGCGCCGGCTCAACCGCTGCTGACGGCCACTACTCTGAAATGTCGCTCATGAACCGTACTCGCGAGGCCGGATGTGCGTTCGCCATCCGCTATTGAGCAAGCACGTGGTCCAAGACCAGCGCGTTCGTAACCACCTGTTGCCCTGGTTTGAGCCCAGACTTGATTTCCTGCAAACTCGTATTGTCGGTAAGCACGTCTCCACCGACGACTTCCACGCGGCGAAACTTCTTGACGGGCGCGGGAACGAACACAAAATCGCGATCGTGCATACGCAGCACAGCAGATGCGGGGACAATCGTGTGCATCTCTGTGGATTGACCGCGGAACGTGGCCCTCACAAACATGCCGAGCCGCATCATTCCAGGATTCTGCACTTCGATGCGTACCTTGGCGGTACGAATACTAGGATCGAGGATGGCGCCGATGTTGCTGACTTTTCCCTTGAGCACGCGATCGGGATAGGCATTCAGAACAATCTCCGCCGTGTCACCGAGCCGGACATTCGCCAGGTCATTCTCGTACACATCGCAGACGATCCAGACCGACGAGAGATCCGAAATCGTAAACGGGCTCGGCGATGAGTAGGCCTGCACAGTCGCCGCGTTCGTAACTTCCTGATCGGTTATCACGCCTGTAGTGGGCGCTATTATGTCCACGATACCCATGGGCTTGTCGGGATCGTTGCCCAGGAGGCGGAGATGCTCGGTCGCGGTCTCAAGCGTAACCTTGGCGTCATCTTCAGCGTCTTGCGCGACCTCGAGGTCTTGCTGAGCGATAGCGCCGTGAGCATAGAGGTCGACGGCTCGATTTAATTGCTTGCGTGCGAGAAGTTCATCGGACACGGCCTTGCGATAGGCGTCGAAGCCGCCAGCCACATCGTCGCTTCGAATGGTCAGCAACACATCGCCTTTCTTCACGCTGTCGCCGAGTCGCGCGTGAATGGCGACGACGCGCCCAGAGGCGAGCGAGACTACCGGGATATTGCGAGCAACATCAGGCGTAACTGTCCCGGTAACCACTAGTTCAGAGGTTGTGGGGCGCGCCACAGCGGCCGCGAGCGGAAATTGTTCCGGATGGTCAACCGTGAACAGGCCGGCGTCCGCGACCGGCACGATGTTTGCGGCGGGGGGCGCCCCGGCCGCCGGGTCGGCGTGCGCAGTGCAACCGACGAGTCCCAGCAGAGCAGCTACGAGGGAAACAAAGAAAAAGCGGAGCAGCCCCTCGGCTGAAAACAACTGCCGAATGCCGCTCCGGTTCATGTCGCGCATTTCGTCGTCTCGTCTCCTTTGTCGCCTGAACTAGAACTTCACCATGACCGCGTATCTCAAGCTCGGTTCGTCTTTCCGAAGATCGGGACAAAAGCCGGTGGCTCCCGCCACACAGGTGAAACCAGGCGTCGCCGACAAGAACGGGCCTGGAACGAAGGTGGTGCTTCCCACCACTGCGCCGGCGCCTGGATTCGGAACCGTGCTGGGAAAGCCATTCGTCCCGGGCGTAATTCCACCGCGACCTGTCCAATAGGGCACGTTTGCGTGACGATACCCGTACTCTGCACGGAAAGTGATGTACTGTCTGGGCATCCAGTCGAAGGTGAGAGAAGCATCCCAGGCGTTGTACGGGTCGCCGGGGTTCTGCGTGAAATAGGGCGAGCCAGTGATAGCGTCAGCTCCATTGATTGGTGGAAGCAGCGTTAGGTAGCGGCCCGGATTCGCCATGGCACCACCACCCAGAGTGATTCCGTATAGATCCTTCTTGAACCACCACCGGTTGTAGAGCATCCAACCGGCGAACGTCTGCTTGCTGCTTGTCGCCGTGTTGTGATGGCAATTCACATTGTTGTTGATGACTCGACCCTGTGCGCTGACGAAGTTACCGCTGCCTCCGTATTCGCAGCCCAGATCTCCGGTCAGAGAGAACGCCATTTTGTCGAGGAACTTTTCAGGATGGTCGTAATATTTGACCTCGACGCTGTCGTCAGTGTGGATTCGCGAGCGGCCAAAGTGGCCGTCGCCGTTACCGAGCGTGTCTTCGCCCATCCCATAGTTGTTGAAGACCAGGGAGAGCCACGGCTTCGGGCGATACAGGATCTGGCCACCCAGCCCCGGCTTGCTGCCCATTCGGCCGTACGATTGCCACCCGTTGATGATCCAAGGCTCGATCTTTAGCTTGTCCGTGGGGAACCACTGGATCCGGATCCCGTTGAAGAACCAAGGAGTGTTTGACGACACGTAAGACGGCTGATAGGTCCAGTTATCGAAGTTGTAGTAACTGAACAAGCCGATATAGGAAACAAAAATTCCGGCGTCGAAATTCAATCCATGGTTCACGTCGAAGTGATAACCGGCGTTAGCCTCGGATACGTATTTGTACGCACCTCGAAGATCCCACTGGCCACGACCGGCACTGGCATCGTTGCGCGGCGTTGTGACGCCGAACATCCCATTCATCGTCAGGATGCGGGCATTCACGTTTTGCCAGTGGAAGTTCCCGCCGAAGCTGATCTGCTCAACTTGAAGTTCGTTGGAACGGAAAATCTCCGTTGAGCCCCCCATGCTGTCGTCGCGCGGGTGATTGAGATCCATGACGTAATGCGCATCCAGGCGGATTTCGGGCGTGAAGAACTTGGAGTCCCACACGACATCCTTGTTGCGGGGGTTTCCGTTCAGCCAAGTCCAGTCCGCATAGGCGAAAGGCTCCGTAGGCTTCGGTTTTTCAGGCAAGCCAGCCCGTGATTGCGCGGCATCGGTGGACGCGCTCGCGGATGCGGGTTCGACAGTTTTTGGCTCCGTCACCGCAACAGGTGCAGTTGGTGTTGGCGCGGAAATCGGAGCGGGCGTAGTGACCACCCGGCTTTTCAGTTCCGCTTTGAGTTCTTCGATCTCTGCCTGCATTGCCGCAAACTGCTTCGCGACTGCCGGCGATATTCCTGGATCCGCTATGGCTGGCGCCGGCGTTGTCTTTCCAGCCGGATTGGGCGGTGCATCTCCGGTGTGACTCGAATCATCGGAGACGGAATTGCGCAGCGCCGCCACCGTTGTGGCAGTGGAGATTTGCGACTGCGCCAAACAGATCTGAAGCGGAGCGGCAGTTAGGCTGAGAATTAGAGCAGTTGGCAGAGCAGTGAACTGTAAGGCTTTGCGCAATGTAGTTCCAACGGTCATCATGTACCGGTCTCCGGCTGTTCTAGACTTGGATTGCATTGACTGTGAGTAAGTGCGCTCATGCGGCTCAGCGTAAGCAGGCCTTTTTCACACTTCTTTCACCACTCTTCCAGATTCGATCATCAAAGTCATAAAAAATGCGTAAAGAGTTCGGCAAGAGTTCATAAAGCTTCCTCTATGCCGAAAAGTGCAACTTGTTTGTCGGGCATGGAAAAGCAACGTGCCCCACGACAAAAGCCACATCAATCGGTTGGCTTGGACAATACAATCTAGGGCATGAAGAATCCGTGAAGACTCTTATTCATAATTTGATTAGCTTTAATCAGGGTTTTGTTATGCGAAGCGTTGGGTGTAACGCTCAACTTGTCACTCAGGATCGCTTTCGGAGAAACTCGAAAACGACGTACCCGGCGAGAGCGGCGAGCATTGCAATCACGAAGTTGGAAGAGGTAAAAACATCTGCGATGGCCCAGGCGAGGCCTCTTTTCTGGCCCATTCCTGAGCGTTCGAATTCTCCCATCAAAAGGTTGGAATAGAAGAGGAAAACGATGAACCCAATCTCGATCGTCGCTCTCCAAACGCCTTTTTTCATGGAGGCCTTCGAGGAATCGATGTACGGTTGGCGATCTACGACCCGTTACAGATCCGATAGTCTAGTTCGATTGCGCAGAAGGATACTCCCGATTGTGCGGATCACACAATCGGTATCCCACCCAAGGTTCGGTGACGATGTATTGCGGCTCAGAAGGATTCGGTTCAATCTTCTTTCTCAGGGCTTTCACAAAGGAGCGCAGATAGTCGAGTTCGGTACCATATTCAGGTCCCCAGATCGAACGTAAAAGCTTAACGTGAGTGACAGGGAAGCCCTGATTTTGCATCAAGAGCGCCAGCAAATGGAACTCAGTTGGAGTGAGGTGGATAGGTTCTCCGTTTCGGCGGAGCACGTGACGCCTCATATCGAGTTCGAGTTCGCCGGCTCGAAGAATGGCAGATTCGGTGGCGTTATCCCGTTGGACCCGCCGCAACACTGCTCCAATGCGTGCCAGGAGTTCGCGGAAACGGACCGGCTTGGTGATGTAATCGTCGGCGCCGGCCTCCAGCGCCTGCACGAGATCATTTTCTCCATCGCGGACGCTCACCATCACAATTCCGATATTGAGCAGCTGGGCGCGAATCTCGTGACAGGTTTCAACTCCCCCTAAACCCGGCATGTTGATATCGAGGAGCACCAGATCAAACGAGCGCCGCTGCAAGATTTCCAGAGCCTCCTCGCCGCTACGTGCTTCTTCGGCAGCGCACCCGCTGGCAGAGAGCGAAGTTTTCAATGCCCTCCGAAAAGAAGGTTCATCGTCGACAAGCAGAGCGGAGATCGGTTCGTTGGGCATGAATCAAGCGGTCAATATTCAGATGGCGCGAGCGGCAGAGTCAGGCGGAAGACGTTTCCTTTCCCGGAGGTAGTACTCTCAGCCTCCAGTTCCATGCTCCCTCCGTGGGCACAGATAATCTTATGTGCGAAGTAAAGTCCCAGGCCGGAACCGGGTGCGACATGCCGGGTTTCGGCACCCCGGTAAAATCGCTCAAAGATTCGCCCTCGTTCTCCTTCACGAATCGGCGCTCCACTGTTCAGTACGCGCACGATCGCGCGTTCCTCGCTGCCTTCGATACTTATTCTTACCTCTGTCCCGGGTGCCGAATACTTGCAGGCGTTATCCAGCAGTTGCTTCACCGCGAGTTCGAGAAGATTGCGGTCTGCGAACACTTCCGTGGAATTACTTGGCTGGGTGATTTGAAACCTGCGGTCGGCACATTCACGAGAGCATTGATCAACCATGTTCATCACGAGCCCGGTGATATTCGTTCGCTCCAGTCGTGGCTTTATTTCGTGTTGATCTAACTGGCTCGTGCGAAGGACCTGTGAGGTAAGTTGGGTCAGACGGGCACTCTCACACTCAATCAATTCCGCTAGTTCCTGCTGCTGCGCGCGCAAAGGATGAGTCTCGCGAAGACCACCCGCCGCGGTGAGAATCGTCGCTAGAGGAGTCTTGAACTCATGGGCCAAAGCGTCGAGAACCGCAGCGCGAAATATTTCCACCTGCGCCGCGGCCGCGGCGCGGCTCGCACTCTGAAATGCTCGAGTCCTTTCCACCATGGCCGCAGCAAGTGCCGCTAGTGGCCCGAGCGCAAGCTCATTGCCGTCGAAACCCTCGAACCCAACCGCTCCGATATTCCTTTCCGTCGCTCGCAAGCATCGAATGGAAATCCCGGCTGCCGGATCGTCAGCATCCTCTCCCAAGGGACACACAGCTTGCGTTCTCTCCGGCAGATCTTCGCGAAAACTGCCGGCGGTGTAGAGTTCGTTGTTGACAGCGTCGAACAAACAGACTGCCTTCAGATCAAAGGCTTTCCGGAAGCGTTCTACAGACCCCCGCAGGAGATCATGGTCCGGGTCGAGAGCCAGCAATTGCCTTGCCACCTGATAGAGGCGATCGAGCAACCTCCTCTGGTTGTTTGAAATTGCCGCTTCCTTACGAGCGCGCGTAGTCAATCGCGTGATGACCAACCCCGTGATGAGGTAGGAGAACAATGCCAGAATGTCCAGCGAGTTCGTTACTTCAAAGGAAAAAAGTGGCTCAGTGAAGAAGAAATCCAAACAAGCCACCGTTAGCAGGGAGACGAAGGCCGATGAGGCAAAATTGCCGCGCAGGGACTGCATCACGACGACGATCAAGTAGAAGAAGCTCGTGATGGTGAGGTTCAGGTGGAATTGAAAGCAGAGGTAGGTGACCAGGCCAACGGCAAGGCATCCCGGGATCGCTGAAATGGCGAAACCGGTAAGGTCGATCCTGTAGCCCTTAGTCATGTTGAGAATCTGGGGCCCATCGCCGCGCAGCGGTTCTGTGAAACTTTATCCTCTCCAGAACCAGATAACCGCGCCGCCAGCCATAATCATGAATCCCCCGACCAGCGTAGGCAGGCTGGTGGGCTGGTTGAACCTAACCTTCGCTACGATCTGCGCGATGATGAAGAAGAAAACCACGTATACACCTAATAGCTTCCCAAAATCCCAGCGCGGCACGTTGACCACCAGTCCATAGAGGGACAGCGTGCCTCCTCCGGCGGCCAGGAAGATCCATCGCCATAAGCCCGACGAGCGATGAACCGCCGACTGGAAGAACGCGTCTCCCAATACTTCCAGAGTTGCGGCAACCAGGAGCAAAAGAAATATCGTTCCTGGCACAGCAAGAATCTGGCCCAAAAATCGCATGCGTTCCCATCCTTGCCTAGTACGACGTTGTAACCACCGCGTCCTCTGGATAGCCCGGCATGCCGAACTCGGGAACATCCAGGCCTTCTTCTTCTGATTCCGGCGCGACTCGCATGCTTTTGACTTTGTTCACAATCGCAAAGACCACGAAGGTCGCTCCGAATGCCCAAACTGCGTACAGGGTCGCGCCCATCAGCTGACACCAGAACTGCCGAGTGTCGCCGTGAATCAGGCCAGTGACGCCCTGGCCTGCGTGTCCCAGGTAACTCGCTGCTCCGACTCCATTCCAACCTGCGCCGTAAGTTCCATCGGCGAAGATGCCGACACAAACTGCGCCCAACCACCCACAAAAACCGTGTACCGAGACTGCGCCGCACGGGTCATCGATTTTCAGAACGCGCTCGTTAAACAGCACGCCTCCGCAAACCAGAGCGCCGGCAAGCACCCCGATGATCACTGCGGACGTAGGAGAAACAAATGCGCAGGGTGCGGTGATGGCGACCAGTCCAGCCAGCATCCCGTTGCATGCCATCGTTAAGTCGGGCTTGCCGAACAGGAAATACCAGATCAGCATCGCCGCCGCGGAACCGGCCACGGCCGCGAGGTTCGTGTTGACCGCAACCACCGAAATCCGCAGGTCTGTCGCGCCCAGCGTGGAGCCCGGGTTGAATCCCATCCACCCAAACAGCAGAATGAACGTGCCCGTTACCACATATACGACGTTATGAGCAGGGAAGACTCGAATCTTTCCTCCGGGGCCAAACTTCCCGAGACGTGGCCCCAGTATGATCGCCAATGCCATCGCACAAAATCCGCCTACGGCATGAACGACGGTCGATCCTGCAAAGTCGACGTATCCGTGGCCGAGATTCATCGTGGATCCCAGCTGTGAGAGCCAACCGCCTCCCCATGTCCAACAGCCCGAGATGGGATAGAGGATTGCTCCGATGAAAAGTTCACAAAGCAGGAATGCCCAGAAAGTAATGCGCTCGCAGATTGCGCCCACAATGATGTAGCCGGCGGTCTCCATGAACACGACTTCGAATAACGTCAAACAGTTACTACCCGCGTCATAGGCAGGACCGACAAGGAAAAAACCCTTGCCGCCCACGAATCCCCACTGCCCGTGGCCAATCAGAAAATGATTCAGAGTCGGCGTTCCGCCCAGATTGCTGGGAGCTGCGTTGATCGCAATCGCTCCGAACTGGAATGCATATCCGACCGCATAGTAAGCGAGAAAGGCGAACACATAGGCTGCGAAGTTCAGCATCATCAAATGCGCGGCATTTTTCTTGCGCACGAGTCCGCAGGTGAGCAACGCGAACCCAGCCTGCATGAACAGCACCAAATACCCGGTATTCAGCGTCCACGCAAAGTTGGTCGCGACCCGCACGTGGCCTACAGTGTCGGCTAGCTTTGCTGCCAAAGGTTCTTTAGCGGCCTGAGCCTGGTAGTCGTCGAAGGCCTTCTTGTTCGCGGCATAATCAGGAGCGGTTTTGTCAGCGGGTTCAGGGACGACGAAAGGGTTGCCGGCAGCATCGACCGCCGTCGTCTTGTCTCCAGTGGCGGTACCTGCGGGATCGGGCTTGGGACCGTCGTCGGCTAAACCAAGTGTCCCTAAACCGACGATCACTGCCAGAACTAGAAGGATTGTGATGCTAGCTGACCTGAACGACTGGGGCAGAGAGGGCCTCTCTGCTTGCGTTGTCATTGTGGAATGCTCCTTATTAAAGCCTCTCCTACTGCTTCCTTCGTTGATACGCTCCGCACAAGCCGGCCGTGCCGTAAAGTAGCAACGCCATCCCGCCAATTGTGAGCAACACCCCAACGAGCGGATAAGCCGCTAGGGCGAACAAGCCGCACACCAAAGCGGCAAACGCGCACAATGACGACCCCACGTAAACTGCCAGCCAAGTTGCAGCCAATTCCGTGTGCTCCTCGCAAGATGAGGTTCATTGGCATGCACCAAGTACTGATAGTAAACAGTTTGCGCAATGCCACGGGTGGTGGCTCAACATCGACGACGGGCGAATATCGGCCGGTACCCAAATCAGATCCGGTTTTTCTCCTTGCTCCCCATGTCCACCGATCGACTTCAGTTAATGCGCGAAAATAAATCGAGGCATTCTCCGCGTCCAATAGATATTTCTTATCGCCATGATTGAAAAAGTGGGTAGGTATAACCGCCGATCGACCCGAGAGAACAAATGCGGGTTGGTAAGCCGCCGTGACGGCCGGCGGAAGATCACGGTAAAGGTCCCGTTCGGATCGAAAAACGAAATCAACCTCGCGCGCACAGAGTCTCTTCTGCTTCTGCGCAACGCGTCACTTACGGCATGTTCTGCCAGCAGCGCATTCAAAAAGAAGCAGTTCTGGTTGTTTACTGATCGCTTGCTCGTTTATTTGCCGGATACTGCTGGTCAAGTTCCAAGTTCAGTTCAAGGACATTGACTCTCGCTTCACCAAGAATTCCTAACTGCCTTCCTTCGGTGTGTTTGGCTACCAAGGCCCGTAAGTGGTCGATCGAGGTACTGCGTTCTTTGGCTATGCGGGACAATTGGAACTCGGCAGCCGCCGGCGTGATGTGTGGATCGATACCTGAGGCAGAAGCGGTTACAAGATCAATGGGCACAGCCATGCCGGGATGATCCGCTTGAGCAGTGGCAACGTCACCTTTCACTCGATCAATAAGCTTCTGGTTGGTCGGCCCCAATTGTGAACCATTGGTATTGGCCGCATCGTAGCCATTTCCTGCACTCGACGGCCTGGGGTGAAAATAGCCTGGGCCAGAAAAGCCCTGGCCGATGATGCGGGAGCCAACTGTCTTACCATCGATCTGGATTAGTTGACCATTCGCCTTCCCGGGAAACAGGACCTGAGCGATTCCGGTTATCAGCAGAGGATACGCGATGCCGAGAAGAATGGTAGTCGCGATTGTCATGAGCACTGCCGTCAATAGGTTCTTCTTCATTCTCAATTCCTCTAAGCCAGGCCTGCACGGGTAATGATGATGTCGATGATCTTGATTCCGATGAAGGGCACGATGATTCCGCCGACGCCATAAATCCAAAGATTGTTTCGCAGCATGACGGCGGCGGGCATGGGCCTGTACTTCACCCCGCGCAATGCCAGTGGGATCAGCGCGATGATGATCAGCGCATTGAAGATCACTGCAGACAAAATTGCGGATCCGGGTGTTCGCAGATGCATGATGTTCAAGGCGTTCAAAACAGGAAAGGTGCCGGCAAACATTGCTGGAATGATGGCAAAGTACTTCGCGACGTCGTTTGCGATGGAGAAGGTGGTGAGCGCGCCACGCGTCATCAACAATTGTTTGCCGATCTCGACGATCTCAATGAGTTTGGTAGGATTCGAGTCCAGGTCCACCATGTTCCCGGCCTCCTTCGCGGCTTGCGTGCCGGTATTCATTGCGACTCCGACATCGGCTTGTGCCAGAGCGGGAGCGTCATTGGTTCCGTCACCCGTCATCGCAACGAGTTTGCCGTCAGCCTGTTCCTTCTTGATCAGGTCCATCTTGTCTTGCGGTGTGGCCTGAGCCAGAAAGTCGTCAACGCCAGCCTCCTGTGCGATCGCGGCGGCGGTTAGCGGGTTGTCGCCCGTAATCATGACTGTCCGGATTCCGATTGCCCGCAACTGGTCGAATCTCTCTCTCATTCCTCCCTTGACGATGTCCTTCAGTTCAATCACGCCGAGTGCTCCCCGGCTTTTTTCGGCTACCACGAGCGGCGTGCCTCCTGACCGCGAGATCTCCTCCACGGTGGCTTTCACCTCACTCGGCAGTTTGCGTCCGTTCTGCGTCAAGTACTTCGTGATCGCGTCGGTGGCTCCTTTGCGGATTTCAAAACCGTTGAGATCCACTCCAGACATCCGGGTCTGAGCGCTGAAGGGCACGAAGTGCGCGTCATGGGATCCCAATTCGCGTCCGCGTAAACCGTATTTCTCCTTGGCGAGTACCACGATCGACCGGCCTTCGGGAGTTTCATCGGCGAGGGACGAAAGTTGTGCGGCGTCGGCCAGCTCCGCCTCGGTTACTCCGGGCGCAGGTACGAAGCGCGATGCCTGCCGATTCCCGAGGGTGATGGTCCCGGTTTTATCCAGCAGAAGCGTGTTAACGTCGCCTGCCGCCTCCACAGCCCGGCCTGACATGGCGAGGACGTTGTGCTGCACCAAGCGGTCCATCCCGGCGATTCCGATCGCAGAAAGCAACCCGCCAATCGTGGTAGGAATCAGGCAGACGAGCAGTGACACCAGAACGAACACGGTTTGCGGGGAACCCGAGTAAATTGCGAACGGCTGTAGGGTCACGACCGCAAGAAGGAAGATAATCGTCAAGCCGGCCAGCAGAATGTTTAGGGCAATCTCGTTGGGCGTCTTCTGGCGCTCGGCGCCTTCAACCAGGGCGATCATGCGGTCGAGGAATGTCGACCCGGGATCGGAAGTAATCTTCACCTTGATTCGATCAGACAATACCCGAGTTCCGCCAGTGACTGCTGATCGATCGCCTCCTGCTTCACGAATCACCGGAGCCGACTCGCCCGTAATTGCCGATTCATCCACCGACGCTACTCCCTCGATGATTTCTCCATCCGAAGGAATGAACTCCCCTGCTGAGACGAACACCAAATCACCAGCGCGGAGTTTGGAACTCGGGACTTGTTCGGTGCCCCCGTCGTTGCCGAGTATCCGGTTCGCCATGGTTTCCGAGCGCGCTCTTCGCAGCGTATCCGCCTGTGCTTTGCCCCGGCCCTCGGCCATGGCTTCAGCGAAGTTTGCGAAAAGGACCGTGAACCAAAGCCATAAAGTGATCTGCAGATTGAATTTGAAAGCCGCGCCACCCTTGAACAGCAAAGCGCTTGTGATGACGCTTCCGATCTCCACCACGAACATGACCGGATTGCCCATCATTTTTCTCGGGTTCAGTTTGAGTAGGGCGTCTTTGATCGCGTTGCGAACAATCTTCCACTCCCAGACTGCTTTCTTTCTGGGTTTCATCGGCGAGTGCCCGAGCCGAACCGTTTTAACTTGCGGCACTGTTGCTGGTTGCGTTGTCATAGCTAAATCAGAATCCTTTTAGAAGGTCTTTCCCGCGGCCATCAGCAGATGCTCAAGGATCGGTCCGAGGCTTAATGCCGGGAAGAATGTGAGTGCGCCCACAATGATGATGACCCCGATCAGAAGCACCGTGAACAGGGGAGTGGTCACCGGGAAAGTGCCCAAAGAAGGCGGTACGTACTTCTTCTGCGCCAGATTTCCGGCGATCGCCAGCATGGGGATGATCATGAAGAATCTCCCGAGCAGCATGGTCACTGCAATAGTCGTGTCGTACCAAAGAGTATTCGCGGTAAGTCCTCCGAAAGCCGAACCATTGTTGCCCGCGCCGGAGGTAAAGGCGTACAGGATTTCGCCAAATCCATGAGGCCCGGGATTCAAGATCCCCGCCGTGCCGAACGGATGCACTACAGAAATTGCCGTAAAGGTCAAAATCACTACAGGAAAAATGAGCACGAACAACATTGCCATCTTGACGTCATAGGCCTCGATTTTCTTGCCAAGATACTCAGGTGTCCGTCCCACCATCAGCCCGGCAATGAATACCGCAAGCACGACGTCGATCAGCATCCCATATAGCCCTGAGCCGACGCCGCCAAAGATCACTTCGCTCATCATGATATTGGCGAGGGGAACCATTCCGCCGAGTGGGGTATACGAATCATGCCAGCCGTTAATGGCACCACAGCTGGCATCCGTGGTCACGGTGGCAAACAGCGCGGAATTGGCAATTCCAAAGCGAACCTCCTTGCCCTCCATGTTGCCGCCGGACTGCAAGGGGCCGACTTTCTGGTCTGTCCCCGCAAGTAACGGGTTCCCGCGGGCTTCTGCCCGGTACGCCACCGTGACGCCCACCAGAAACAGAATCGCCATTGCCGCCCAAACTGCCCAGCCGTGACGTTGCGAGCCTGTCATCCGGCCCAAGGTGTAAGTGAGACCGCTACCGATCGCGAAAATCGCGAACAGCTCAATGAGGTTCGTGAGGGGCGTCGGATTCTCGAAGGGATGTGCACTGTTGGCATTGAAAAAGCCGCCGCCATTTGTGCCGAACTCTTTGATAATCTCCTGCGACGCGACGGGACCTTGCGCGATGGTTTGGTCGGTTACGGTATCCATCACCGGCTTACCTTGGCTGTCCACTGCCGGTTTGCCGTCCGGACCGACCTTCTGTACTTGCATGGGTTCGACGAGCTTCACCGTGTCGTAGGGCCTCAGGTTCTGAACAACCCCCTGCGATACAAGGACCAGCGCTCCCACAGCGCAAAATGGCAGCAGCACCCAGAGTGAGCAGCGGACCAGGTCAACCCAGAAATTGCCAATCGTCTGCATCTGCCGCCGAGCGATGCCGCGAACAAACGCGATCGCCAGCGCGATACCTGTCGCGGCTGAGATAAAGTTGTGATAGGCAAGCCCTGCCATCTGCGTGAAATAACTCATCGTCGTTTCACCCGAATAGACTTGCCAATTCGTATTCGTAGTGAACGACGCGGCCGTATTGAAGGCCAGGTGCGCGGGAGCCACCGCACCAAACTTCTGCGGATTAAATGGCAGATATCCCTGCAGCCGTTCCATCAAATAGAGCACCATCATCGAAACCATGCTGAACAGAAGCATCGCAATGGCGTACTCCGTCCAGCGCATCTCGTGGTTTTCATCGACGCCGGTGACGCGGTAGAGAAGACGTTCGATCGGTCGAAGCACGGGATCCATGAACGTCTTCTCGCGGTTGAACACCCGCGCCATGAAGGTACCCAACGGTTTGGTCACCAGGAAGACAAGCACGAGGAACAGCAATATCTGTAGCCACCCATTGGCGGTCATATCAGAACTTCTCCGGGCGCAGTAGTGCGTATACCAGATACACGGTGGTCAACACGCTGACGGCAAGCATGATGATCGATTCGAGGCTCATGATTCCTTCCTTCACTTCACGCGCTCACAAAAGTGAACGTAAGCGATCGCGACGGCAAAAAACGCGATCGTAACTGCTATCCAAAAAATGTCTTGCATGATGCTCTCCGAGGCAGATCCCGACTATCGTCACAAGATGATCTCTGCGGACCGGTGGCGATACGTCCGACCGTATTTCATTCAAAATTACAGAGCGTAAGACTGGTCTAAAAAGTTCGTAAAGAATTCGTAAAGATAGGATCAGAACCGAATCGAGAGAAGAATTGGGAGCGTTTGCCAGCAACACTGGGAATTACAGCATGTGGATGGGTAGTGCGGCCGAGTTCGTGGAATCGGCTTTTCAGTGGCTACGGAGCTTGGGGAAGGGAATTACGAATCTCAATTCCCCAATAAGCGACAGGCTACAGTTGCAAGCTGACGAAGCTGCTGTCACTTAGCGCAACGGGCTCCGCTGGCGCTACAATCAGCGCCGGCTCGGTCGCGTTTCTGATCGAACGCTGCCGCCAGACGGCATAGATCGACGGGTACACGAGCAGTTCGAGAAGGAAGGAAGTGAAGATCCCGCCGACCATGGGGGCAGCGATGCGCTTCATCACCTCAGAACCGGTGCCTGTGCTCCACAGGATGGGCAGCAACCCCACGCACATCGTGGCGAAGGTCATGAACTTGGGGCGCAAACGCTTGGCAGCTCCTTGTACGATGACTTCCGTCAACTCTGCGAGATTACGAAGGCGGCCGTGACGCATCGCTTCTTCGTAAGCCAGATCGAGGTAGAGAAGCATGTACACGCCGGTCTCGGCGTCGATGCCCAGCAAGGCGATCAGACCCACCCAGACGCCCACACTCATGTTGTAGCCGGCAAGGTAGAGGAAGAAGATCGCGCCTACGGCGGAGAAGGGCACCGCCAGCAGGATAATCATCGTTTTCACCGTCGAGCGCGTATTGGCGTACAGGAGAAGAACTACGAGCAGCAGCGTAAGGGGTATAATCCGCGTCAGCCGATGTTTCACACGTGCCATGGCTTCGTATTGTCCCGCCCAGGAGAAAGAGTAGCCCGGCTGAAGTTTCAGTTCGTCGCGTAGCAGGGCGCCCGCCTCGGTGATGTAGCTCGCGGGATCACGGTCTGCGAGGTCGATGTAAACATAGCCGGTCAGCATTCCATTCTCGTCGCGTATCATGGAAGGACCGGTGCTGGCGTGAATCTCGGCCAATTCGCCCAAAGCGATCTGCTGCTGTCCAGCAGGAACCAGGACTCGCTGCAGCGATCCCAGATCACTGCGGAAGTCTCGCATGTATCGGACGTTGACCGGATAACGTTCCCGGCCACGGACGGCAGTAGTGACATCCTCGCCGCCGATAGCGTTCTCAACCGCGAGCTGTGCCTCTTCGATACTCAATCCGTAGCGTGCCAGCCGCTCACGATTCCACTCGAAATCCAAAAAGTAGCCGGTGCCTGTGCGTTCGGCAAAAACCGCGCGAGTGCCCTTCACTCGTCCAAGTATGGACTCGGCGCGGGATCCAATTTGCTCGACCGTGCCAAGGTCCGCGCCGGAGATTTTCAGTCCGATGGGCGTTCGCATCCCGGTCGTCAGCATGTCGATGCGTCCCCTGACCGGCATCGTCCAGGCATTAGTAACCCCTGGTACATGTAGGCTTTCATCCAAAAGATGTACCAGTTCAGTGGACGAGATTGTGTCGGGCGTGACGTGGCGCAAGAGCGGCTTCACGAACTGGGGAGCCCACGAGGAGTACCAGGTTTCGACGTGCCGCCACTCTGATCGGGGTTTGAGAACAACTACTGTCTCCAGCATTGAGAGCGGAGCGGGATCCGTGGATGTTTCCGCCCGGCCCGCTTTCCCCATCACCCGATCGACTTCCGGAAAGCGCGCCAGTATGCGGTCGGTGGTTTGCAGCAACTGCTGAGCCTGGGTGATGGAAATGCCGGGCATGGTGGAGGGCATGTATAGGATTACGCCTTCGTCGAGCGGCGGCATGAATTCCGAACCAAGGTTCAGGAAGACCGGAATGGCCAGCCCAACCAGAGCCGCGGCGCCCGAAATCACAGCCCATTTCCGGCGCAGGGTCCAGCGTACAACCGGCTCGTAGGTATGGATCATCCAGCGGCTCACAACGTGGTCGTCTTCCGAGCGGATTTTGCCTACGACGAGCGCGTTTACAACCCGGCAGAGCCATGCCGGACGAAAATCAAAACGATCGACTCGAGCCAGCAACAGACGCAGAGCCGGGTCGAGCGTGATCGCCATACCCGCCGCAATCAGCATCGCGAGTGTCTTGGTGTAGGCGAGCGGCTTGAACATGCGCCCTTCCTGCGCTTCCAGCGTCAGCACAGGCAGGAAACTGATCGCGATGACTAGCAGTGCAAAGAACGTGGGGCCTGCAACTTCTTTGACAGCTCCGAGGATCACCGTGCGATAGTCCCCGCGCCGTCCTCCCTTCTCCCAGAGCTCGAGCTTCTTGTGAGTCTGCTCGACAACCACAATGGAAGCGTCCACGAGTTCGCTGAAAGCGATCGCCACACCTGCCAGAGACATGATGTTGGCGCTGATGCCGAGATAGCGGAAGGGAATGAACGATGCCAGCACCACCACCGGCATAGTGACAATCGGAATCGCTGCGCTGGGAAAATGCCAGAGGAAGATCAGGATGATCAAGACGACCGTGACGATGACCTGAAAGATCGTCGAATTCGCGTTGCTGATCGCGCGATGAATCAACTCTGAGCGATCATAGACTGGCACGACCTTTACGCCTTCGGGAAGAGCTGGCGTTACCTCGGCGATCTTCTGTTTCACCCGGTCAATCACTGCCAGAGCATTCTCACCGCTCCGCATGACCACAATCCCGGAAACAACTTCGCCTTTGCCATCCAGGTCCGCTACTCCGCGTCTCAATTCCGGCCCTTCGACCACCTGGCCAACGTCCTTGATGCGGATCGGGGTTCCGTCGGCGCTTGCCTCTAGGACGATGTTGCTGAATTCTTCGAGCGTTGTGGCATAGCCGCGGCCGCGAACCATGTACTCGGTCCCGCCGAACTCGAGCAACCGACCGCCTACTTCTTCGTTGCCGCTGCGCACCGCCTCTATAACTCGCCGAATCGGAATGCCATAGGCCTGCAGCCGGTTGGGATCCACGTTCACCTGAAATTGCCGCGTATATCCGCCGACCGGGGCAACCTCGGCCACGCCAGGCACGGAACGCAGGTAATAACGCAGATACCAGTCCTGATAGGAGCGCAGTTCCGCGAGGCTGTGCTTCCCCGAGGTGTCGACCAGCGCATATTGATAGACCCAGCCGAGGGCGGTCGCGTCGGGTCCGATCTCAGCCTTCACACCCTCTGGCAAGTGCGACTGCACACCGGACAAGTATTCGAGCGTCCTCGAGCGCGCCCAATACAGATCGGTGCCGTCCTCAAAAATCACATATACGTAGGAATAACCAAAATCCGACACACCTCGAACCGTCTTGACCTTAGGTGCGCCGACCATCGCCGTGACGATCGGATACGTCACTTGATCCTCGATGATGTCGGGGCTGCGGTCCCAGCGCGAGTAAATGATGACTTGTGTCTCGCTCAGGTCCGGCATCGCATCGAGAGGCAGAGCTTGCATCGACCACCAGCCGCCAATGCAGGCCAGAGCCGCGCAGGCCAGAACCAGGAGTTTGTGTTTTACAGAGAAGTCGATGATGCGGTTAATCATGAATGGGGCCCGGTGGGATTCAGCGCTGCGTAATGCTCCGGCTGCGCGCTGAACTTCTTTTTGCATCGCTCGGAGCAAAAATAATAGGTGACGCCATCGCGCGTGAGGGTGTGACCCTCCGCAATCGCCGCCGCCTTGTCAATCATCATGCCGCAGGCGGCATCTTTCACTTTGCCGTCACTCACAGCAACTGGTGACTGCGTATTCGACTTCGGTTGAACTTTATTCTCGTGTGGCTCGCCCTTGGACGCACCCTGCGGCGATTTGAGCCGGCTCTCCGAATCGACGAGAAAAGTTCCCGAAGCGACCACGCGCTCGCCTTCGCTCAAACCCTTCACAATCTCGACTCGGTCACCTGAGCGCCAACCCGTTTGCACCTTCCGGGGCTCAAACACTCCGTTGGCGCGCTGCACGAACACTCGCTGATCTTCCCCCGAGTCAATCACAGCATCCACTGGGACCGTCAATCCCGCCGGCATCGAGACCGGCAGTTCTACATCCACAAACATGTCGGGGCGGAGAGCGAAACCTGGATTGTCCGCCTCCAAGCGAAGTTTCAAAGTACGTGACACAGGATCGACCTGGGGCAGCACGTTGCTTACGCGCGCCGAGAAAGTCTTTGCCCCCTCGGCCAGAGTGACGCGGGCGATGGTACCGGGACGGAAGTTTTGTGCTTCACTGCCAAGGATATCGGCGAGAATCCAGACTCTGCTTATGTCTGCGATGCGGTAGAACTCCGTGGCATGGTCAAAATGCTGGCCCGGCGTGATGTTCCGGGCGAGAATGAAGCCGTCTGCCGGAGCAACGATCTCGACGCTCTCGGGAAGTTGGCCGCTCTCGGCCATCTGCCTAATCTGCACATCGCTGAAGCCGAGATTGCGTAGGCGATCGGTATAGCCCTGGAGGCTGCTTGACCCTTGTTTGGACAGGGCGCCGGGATAGGGCATCGTCCGATTACCGTCCTTGCCCAAAGCCCCCGGCACGTTCTTCGATGCGGCAAGAAACCCGGAAGCGACGGACAGGGAATCAGGCCCGTAATAGGTGGCCAGCAGTTGGTCTTTCTTAACGTGTATTCCGACCGAATCTTCGAAAGTCTCCCGGATGAATCCTTCCATGCCGGAGTTGATCCGATACACTCTAGTGTCTTCGGGAGCGACCCGGCCGAGCACGCGCAACTTGTCCGTTCCCGAACTCCTTTCCACCGCGGCTAGGCGGATGCCGAACAACTGCTGTCTGTCAACGTCGATGCCGACCGCCCCGGGCCCCATTGGCCCAGTCTGGACATCTGCCGAGGCAACAGCTTCGGCGTAGACCGGTTCCAGTTGCATGCCGCAATCCGGGGCGATCCCTGCATGATCCGACTTGTAGTCGGGATGCATGGGATCGACCCAGTAGAGCACGTGGCGGGTATTTGCGGTCGCGGTTGCCGCTTTTCCTTTGTGATGCCATCCCGCTATATAGGAGAAGGTCATCAGCAGGCCAATGACGACTACACTCAGGATTTTCTTCATTAGATTGTGGCCTCGCGACAAAGCAATGCTTTCTCTCCCCCCTCTCGGAACCCTCCCCTTTAGTTAGTTGGGCGCCGGAGAGTTACTTGCTGGCGGAGTGGACGACTGTTCTGGCGCAGTCCGTCCGGCAGGGTTCTGTCCGCTCCCCTGCGCGTTGGGTGCCGGTGTCGGTGCCGCCACACCAAATTTGGCGGTCTGGGCCGCCGCCCGCGCTGCTTGAGCCTCCGCTTCCGCTTTCGCATCCGCCTGCTTATACATTGCAGCGCGACGAGCTTCCATGTCTTCGCGCTGGGCGACTGCTACCCGCAGTTCCGCGAGTTCCTTGTCCAGATGGCCCACCATCAGTCCCCACATGTCGAGGTTGGCCTTAGCGACCGAGTCCTTGACCCCGCTCTTAGCAGCCTTGGCCTGCATTTGCTTGAGCACCATATGCATCTGATTGACGGTGCTTTCCAGATCCTCCATACGCTGCCGCAGCGGGGTAGGAGTCGGCATGCTGTTCGATCTCCTTGGCCCCAGAGAAGCCGATCTCTGAGCACCCAGCGCTTGCCTTTGGCCAATGGCATCGGTGCCTCCGGGTACAGTCGATGCCGGGGGGGTACTCTGGGCCATAGCAGTTGTTACCGCCAGAACCACGATGACTCTGGCTGCATTTCGAAACATCATGTCGGTCTCCTTCCAAAGATAGATCCACAGCTGAATTCGTCTTCAACGGCTCGAATGGGGGCAGACGAACTCGGGCTTCAGGGATTCCTAGAGCGCACTCGCTATGTTGGGTGGTGCAAGGGGGAGGACTAGAGCTTAAAACGTGGCATCGAAGCGTCCTTGTCGACGTTCTTAGGCTCCAGTCTTGCTCGTTATCAGCAAGTTCTCGCCCGGAGTTCTCCCGGTGCCGAAGCCGCTGGACTGCAATCCACGCCTTATTGATAACGCAACTGCCCGACCTCTTCTTTGATCTAGCGCAAAGAGAGGCGCCCCCTACGTCTCAATCATCTCATCTGTTGAAAACCTTCCGCCCGGCCAGTCGTAGCCCTAAAGCGGCCAACCTTATACGGACACAATACGATACTGACCCACGACCAACGGAATCTCATCGTCGCGGGAAAAATTTCAGCCTGGCAATCCTAGTCATTTGCTTTTGGATGCGGTCGGAAGCTCCAGTTTCGAGAACAGCTTTTCATCGAACTTGGGATTCACCACGACCTTATCGTTAATTCTTTCCGGCGGAACGGGAGTATCCCTGAAACCCAGCGCATTTCTGCCGACGGGGAGAACTCTCGTTTCCAAAACAAACGGAATCTGCAGACCGTCTACGGCTCGATCGAAGGCTGCGAGATCGATGCCGTAGTGATCAGCGTCGCCGGACAGCAGGGCACCCTTGCAGCCCGCAGGCATCGGTAAACGAGTCTCGGTTTGTTCGGGGCATACCTCGTCCCACTGACGATTCGATAAGCCAGAGGACCTCCCAAGCGCCGATGGCTTGAGCTATCCTGATTTAGCGAAACTAATTCGCAGGGGGCTGTTGTTGCTGCGCCGCTTGGTTCTGCTGGGCCTGGACTTGGCGCCGCTGTTCGAACATGTGGGTCATATTCCGAATCATTTGCGACACACCGGTTTGATCGCTCGAGTCGGCCGCTGAGGGAGAGGAGGATGCTGCTTGTGCGGTCCCAGGCGGGAGGTCGGTTTCGGTGATTGAAACGCCGTTCGCTGGCGAAGCGGCAGCAGAAGAAGAGGGCTGGGGGTCGGTGCTACCGGCATCCTGCCCGACCGACGCCGACTCCGTGTGGGCTGAAGGTGGGTTCTGAGCGTTTGTATCCGCTGTGTCCGACGCAGAAGCAGACTCCCGAGCGGCTTCCTCGGCTGCCAAGGCCGCCTCAGCATCTGCCTGGAATGCCGGCTTGCCGGGGGCAGCCCATCCGCGCATCATCCGCATTCCTTCAGGGCGGCCCACGCCCTGAGAGGCATTGCTGCGAAAACCTTTGGCAGCAACACCTGAGTCCATCCCACCTGCCGCGACAGCGTCTGACGCGTCGGCAAGAGCGCCGCCTGTTGAATTGTCACCCTTGCCCCGTGCGGTCACCACTACACTGCGAAGTGCGTCTGGATCGTCGTCGGACGTTTCAACGATGTAGTCAAATTCTGTGCCGTACAACAGCGAGGAGATGATGTCACGGACCTGGCCGGGGCCCAGGTGGACGAAAACTCTCTCTCTGGATGCTGCCGACGGGATTTCGACCGATGCACCGGTCTGCGTTCGCAAGGCCGTGAGAACAGCCGCCAACGTGGAATTTTCCGCCTCAATGGTGAGAAGATTGCCACCCCAGGTAACCATGGGTGGCTGCGGAGGTGTCTGCTCGGCTGTCGGAGGTGTGGGCGCAGCGGCATCTGGCACAACCGATGTGGGAACAGCGGGCGTGGGAGTCGATGGGTTCACCGCTGATGCGGGCAGTTTGTCGTTGCGGCCTGAGTTCCTCGCGGGGGCAGGAGTGGCCTGCGCGTGCGCGAAGGACGATATGGCTAGTACGCTTGTCAAACAGAGGCAAGACAGAAAACTGCTGATCCTGCGAGGTGCCTCCCTCGCGAAACCGCTGCCAGGGACTTGCGACACTGCCTACCCCTTTCCCTGAGGCCCAGATCCGGAACTCCTGGGCCGACAGAACCTCATCTAGCGAGCAGCAGGCTGAGGACGATTGTACTAGCTATCTTTCTTCATCAAAATCTGGGCCTCGCGACATCGCAGGCCTTCTTCCCGTCTCTGAACCTTCCGGTTAGTTGGGCGAAGAAGGGCTATTCGTTGACGGAGTAGGAGGCTGTGCGGTCTGTGCCGCTGGCGCACTCTGCGCCATTGCCGTTGTTACGGACAGAAGCACGATGACTCTGGCCGTATTTCGAAGCATCGTTTCAGCCTCCCAAGATTTACTCTTGAATTTCGTCTTCACGCGACCACAAAAACTAATCCATCGTGACGCGTATCGTAGCGCAAAACTGGCGGTGTTCCGTCCTCGGTCACTTGCTTTTCGATGCGGATGGGATCTCCAGTTTCGAGAACAGCTTTTCATCAAGCTTGGGATTCACTACAACCTTCTCGATCGTTATTTTTTCCGGCGGCACAGGAGTATCCCGAAGACCTAACGCGGTTCTGCCTACCGGGAGAACTCTCGTCTCCAGGACAAAAGGAATCTTAAGGCCGTCCACGGTGTGATAGTCGCGGTAGTAGACTTCAACCGGATGTTCGGTGCCATCAAGGCGGCGAGGTGTTCCCTCAATTTTGCTTTCGAGGAAGGTTTCTGCGTCGATCCACACGTGGCGTGTTTCCTCGTTCTTCTGAATGACTTTTAGCTTGTAGGTATCGCGGCCCTCCACATTTTCCACGCCATCCAACTCGATGCGGCTGCCCTTGGCGGCGTAATCCACTAGCAAACCGTCAAGGTCGGATTGCATGGATGCAGTCTTCGATTCCTGCGCCGTATAGGGCTCCACTTCCGTCCGGTTCAGATACGGACGCAGCTTCCAGCCATTCGTACCATCGTAGACCTGGATTGCCGTCTTGCCGGCGAACTGCAACTCGAGCCTCATTTTGCGGCCGCGCTTGAGTTCCATAAGAAAGGGCAGATGAGCTTCCTCGACGGGGCGCTGAGGAGTAATCATCCCTTTCGCATTTGCGCCAGCAGGTCCAGGCACAGCCAGGGATGCCCGCTGATTTCCACCCGCGCCCATTTTCCCTTCTAAGGACAACGTCTGGACGGCGCGCCACGCCTGCAACCCGCCCCGGGCTGCAACGTTCTTGTCCACAATCTGAGCTGCGGAGAGATTTGCGACCGCTGAAGAAGCGCCTGCGGTTGTCGCAAGCGATGCGGCAACCATCACACCCACGCAAATTGCTTGTGCATTTGTCAGCATAGATTCATCCTTTGTCCCCAAGTGTTAATGGGACGCCCAATCCGCATCCTTATGATTTGCCGAACCATGACTCAAGTTACTCCTACTTCCTGCCAAGCTCCGTAGGTGACTACGTTTTGGGGGGATAGAACCAGAGCAAACTCTGGCCATCTGAACACGGCAGCCCTGCAGAAATTTATACCCGACGCGTACCTTGCCCTCTTTGATCTAGCGCAAGCACTGTATGGCACATTTGTGCCATTGCGTACAGAAATCCGGGGCAACGGACGGGACCTTGTCCCTGGAGCCTGTCCCTGGAGCCTGTCCCTGGAGCCTAGCTATCCCTGCCAGCAGGAGGACTCGTGAGGGAGGGTTTTTGAGTCGAGCTGGTAGGTGCGCGTTGTGCTTGCACCAAGACGTGGCCAAGAGCACCAGAACGGCCGCACCCTTTAACCTAAATAGCAGCAGGAATCGCCTGAGCCGCGAAACGGCCGCACCGGGAACTTGCTGACAGTGATTTGCGCCCCGCCTGATCCCCTTTTAGTTTGGCGAAGCAGAGTTATTGGTTGGGCCGGTTGAAGGCGGCGCAGGTGCAGTCTGTGCAGCAGGGTTTGATTCTGGACTCTGCCCGGTCGCTTGTCCGGTCGGCGACGGTGTCGGGGTCGGCGTCCCGCTGGCATTTTTGTCAGTCTGGGCGAATCGCGCGGCCTGAGCGGCCCGACCAGCTTGAGCCGCGGCTTCTGCCTTAGCATCGGCCTGCTTGTAAAGAGCGGCGCGACGAACCTCCAGGTCTTCGCGCACTGCCAATGTCACCCGGAGCTGCTCGAGCTCCTTATCCAGATGGCCCACCATCAGTTCCCACATGTCAAGGTTAGCTTTGGTTACCGGATCGGTGGGTCTGCTCTTGGCGGCCTTCGCATGCATCTGTTTTAGCACCACACGCATCTGCGAGAGCGTAGTTTCCATATCCTGGGCTCGTTCACGGATTGCGCCCAAACCTTGCGGGTTGGCGGTCTTGCTCCCGACCGGACCTCTCTGCCCAGCCAGTCCCTGCCGATTCAAGATCGGCGCTCCCGGTGTGGTGCCGGGATTTGCAATCTGGGCTAAAGCCGCCGTTGCGGCCAAAACGAGGACCACCGAAACTGCCAGCGCCCCCAAGGTGAAGATCCCGTAAATTCTTCGTAGCATAGTTTGTCCTTTTCTTAGCACTTGCAAAACTCTTCCCATCATGTGCTAGTGCGCCCTGGAAAGTACCGAAAGAAAGGGAACTGCAACAAGCACCGATTCGCAAAGCGGAGAACCGAAAGCCGCACCGAGGAAGCCGAAGCGGCCAAGAAGCTTGGTAGC
>Ga0075030_100000940_pt1 | contig 26149 bp, 22 predicted proteins | sample LitLauG_LLR_2012_FD_71393 | JGI IMG/M metagenome (GOLD analysis project Ga0075030, IMG submission 71393) | Freshwater sediment microbial communities from Pennsylvania, USA - Little Laurel Run_MetaG_LLR_2012 | ecosystem: Environmental > Aquatic > Freshwater > Creek > Sediment | place: USA...
GCTGCGAGGGCGACAAGAAGTCCAATTGTTAAAAGACCGGTGCTGGCTTTTTTGAGAAGATTCAAACTGCCTCCTGCTTCCGAATATGCGTTACGGATGCAATACTAATTTTTGCACGCGCCAGTTCAGGATTTCCGCGGCGTAGATCGTATTCTCTGAAGGACACGCCATTTCATGAATCCAGCCGAACTGTTTGAGTTGCCGTCCGGATCGCCCCATCACGCCCAGAACCTTGCCGTCGAGCGTCAATTTATAAATGCGCCCGGGGAACCCGTCCGCGCTATACAAATACTGCGTGGGTCCAGGAGTGATACAGATCGCCCAGGGTGCTCCGCTTTGCGCAGTGGCCTGCTCCGGCGATAAAGGATTTCCCATCCATGGTTGCATTGTGGGAGGCACCGGCACGTCGATCCTGATTTCGCGCTCGTATACGCCGTCGCCGTCGAACACCTGAATGCGCCGGTTGCCGCGGTCGGCAACGTAGATCTTGCCCTTGGCGTCCGTCGCCAGACTGTGCGGCGTATTGAACTCGCCCGGGTTTTTGCCGCGGTCCCCCCACTGCTTCAACCAGTCGCCGTTCTTGTCGAACTTGGCGATGCGCGAATTGATGTATCCGTCGCTGATATAAATGCTGCCCGCCGCGTCCCAGGTGACGTCAGTGGGTTGGCGGAACTGGCCGTTCACCGCCGGGCGCGGAGGCGTCACGCGCGTCCACGGCGCGGCCTCGTCGGAGGCTTCTTTCTTCCGTCCGAACACCATGGTCACGTGGCCCTCTGGATTGAAGCGCACGATCATATCGGAGCCTTTATCGATGGCCCAGATATTGTCGTCTTTATCGACCTTCACCGCGTGCGCGTACGACCATGCATAGAGGTTCTTGCCGATCTCGCGCAGAAATCTGCCGTCGGGGCCGAATTCCAGCAATTGAGAAGCAGTGGCTCCATACGCGGGTCCGGTGGAGTTACCCCGCGAGAACACAAACACATGGCCCTTGGAGTTCACCGCGACGCCGGCGGCCTCGCCGAAGTTCATATCGGCGGGCAACTTAAAAAACGGCACGGAATCGAAGGATATGTCCTGTGCGGAGAGGACGGCCGAGAGCAAGAAGATATATCTCACAAGGCCATCAATGTACCAGATTGGCAGGCGGAACCGCCTGCCCTACCAACGTGTGCGGTAGGACAGGCGGTTCCGCCTTTCGGACAATATTACTTTTCCAAAGCCTTCACGCCCGGCAGTTCGATTCCGCCCAAAAACTCCAACGACGCGCCGCCGCCCGTGGATACGTGCGAAATCTTGTCCGCCACGCCCGCGCTCTTGATGGCCTTTTCGGAGTCGCCTCCGCCCACCACGCTCACCGCGCCCGACGCCGCCACGGCTTTCGCGATCGCCACCGTACCTTTATCGAACGGAGGCATCTCGAACACGCCCATCGGCCCGTTCCAGATGATGGTCTTCGCGCCCGCGATCACTTTCGAAAATTCGATGATGGTGTTCGGCCCGATGTCCAGGCCCATCTGGCCCGCCGGCACCACTGCCACCACTTCGTTTTCCGCGCCGGCCTTGAACTCCGACGCCGCCACGTGATCCACCGGCAGCATCAGCTTATCGCCCGCCTCCGCCATCAACTGCCGGGCCAGATCGAGCTTGTCTTCCTCCACCAGCGATTTGCCGGTCTCCTCGCCGCGCGCCCGCAGGAACGTGTACGCCATGGCGCCGCCGATCAGCAGCTTGTCCACCACCTTCATCAGGTTCTGGATCACCTCGATCTTGTCGGACACTTTTGCGCCGCCCAGAATCGCCACGCACGGGCGATCGGGATTCTTCACCGCCTTGCCCAGATACTCCAGTTCCTTGTCCATCAACAGGCCCGCGGCGCATTCCTTCACGTACGGAATCATGCCCACGGTGGACGCGTGCGCGCGATGAGCGGAGCCGAACGCGTCGTTCACATAGACATCGCACAACGCGGCCAGTTTCTTAGAAAATTCCGGGTCGTTCTTCTCTTCCTCCGCGTGATAACGCAGGTTTTCGAGCAGCAGAACTTCCCCTGGTTTGGGCAGCATCGCCTCCACCGCCGGGCCGATGCAATCGGGAGCCATGGCTACAGGCTTACCCAGTAGCTCCGCCAGGCGCACCGCAACGGGCGCGAGGCTCATTTCAGGATTTGGTTTGCCTTTCGGGCGTCCCAGATGGCTGGCGAGAATAAGCGCGGCTCCATGCTGGAGCGCGTATTGGATGCTGGGTAGGGAGGCCTTAATGCGTTTATCGCTAGTAATTTCTTTTCCGCCGGGTGCGAGCGGCACGTTAAAATCCACCCTCATGAAAACTCGCTTCCCCTCAAGCGAGAGATCGCGAATCGATAGTGTGCTCATGGCCTTATGATCCCAAAACGATGGGGTCGAAGTCAGGCCACGGGTTTGCCGATTCCGAACGTGGCGCGGAACTTTTCGGGCAGTTTTTTCGGCTTATGATCCGGCCCGCAGAAAATGTGTTTCGTCTCGCCCGTGGCCAGATGCTGGCCCGTTGCGGCGTCGGTCATCTCGTATCCGAAGCGGATCATGCGAGGATTGGCCTCTTCCAGCCACGTGCGGATGGACACTTCCTCGTCGTACCGCGCCGGCGAATGGTAGCGGCAATGCGCCTCCACGACCACCAGCAAAATCCCCTCGTCGCGCTCCAGGTCGCGATACCGGATGCCCTGCGCGCGAAAAAACTCGACGCGCCCCACTTCCATCCAGATAATGTAATTCGCGTGATAAACAACTCCCATCTGATCGGTCTCGGCATAGCGGACGCGCAGTGGGGTGGTAACGGATTCCATAGACGCTTCCAGTGTAGTGCGTGCCACCAAGCAAATCGCAGACCCCGGTGCCGGATGTTTTGGGTTCGTTCCGCAATCTTGAGTTGCAGCCAAAGGACCCCTTGGGTTCGTTTCGTAATTTCGCGAGCGAATCAAGCTCTTCCTTTCATTTCTACGACGTTCCCATTCCGTTGCTCAGTGTCGGTGACAGGGAGGGGAGGAAGCGGGTCGTCAAACCTCTATGTTGAGGATTGCCGATGAGTTATTTCGGCGCATTGTCCGTGATGCTCGCGGCCCCGCCTGCCAAACGTCGCTGAATTACGCTTCCACCCCGTCGTCCTGCCACGCGTGCCCGCAGGCGTCGCAACTCCAATGGAACTTGTTGGCCTCATCCACCTCTTGCAGCACGATCTCCTCGGAATGGCACTCGGGGCAGTTACAAGGGCGCTCCTCGCTGAATTCCGCGGGAACCTTGGGCTTGAATCGCGTGAACAACTGGCGCAGCGCCTCGGAGGCACCCTCAAAGTCCTGCTCGCGGACCAGCAGATCGACCCCGCCCGCGAAATCGATCAGGTCGGGACTCTCCTGCCGCTCCTGCCCCCAGCAGCAAGCGATACCCAACTCGCCTAGGTAATCCGCGACCGTGCGTGCATCCTCGGCGTCGAAGTAGACTCCGGCTTCGACAAGGCCCGATGGGTCCAGGTCCACTTTGGGCAGGGGCTTCTTCGCTCCGCCCGGCGCGGCCACGAGTGGAATTGCCAACCCGCGACGCTCGATCTCATCGCGCAGGATAGGCCGCGCAATCTCTGTGAGGTCGTAGGCTTCCGAGGCGACCTTTTCCAACTCGCCTTCATTCATGCGCGAATATTCGTCGCGCAGCCTGCGGCTCTCAACGCCAATGTCCATTTCCCTATGCTACTCCGCACCGCCGGGCGTTATGCTTAAGGCATGCACCCCCTCAAGAAAGGCACTATCGCTTCCCAAGCCCACGTCGGCATTCCGGAAGGCACTTACGAAGAGGAGCACGGACGCCAGGGATTTTTCGGCAAGTCGGCGCATCTTTATCACACTCATCCACCGACGGGCTGGAGCCGCATAGAGGGCAAGCTCCGCCCGCACTGCTTTGATCTGAACAAACTGGAGCCTCGGGATCTGGTGCATCCCTGCGGCGCTCCGCTGGCGTTCCTGGCCAACGACGATATCCGGATCATGCTGTCGCGCCGAGCCGAGCCGATGCCTTACTACATGCGCAACGCCGACGGCGACCAATTGGTGTTTGTCCATCGCGGCGAGGGCGTGATTGAAACCGACTTCGGCCCCATGCCGTTCGAAAAAGGAGATTACATCGTGCTGCCGCGCAGCGTCACCTATCGCCCGGTGCCCCGCACTACGGATAATTTCTTCCTCGTCTTTCAATCCAAGGGCGAGTTCGATCCGCCCGACCGCGGCATCCTCGGCCAGCACGCGCTTTACGACCCGGCTGTGATCGTCACGCCCGAGCCGCAGGCAATGGGCGGCCCTCCTCCCGCTGGAGGCCACGAGTGGGAGGTCCGCATCAAGCACGAGGACGAGTATACGAAGGTGTTTTACCCGTTCAACCCGCTCGATGTCGTCGGCTGGAAGGGCGACCTCGCCGTGTGGAAGATCAACATGCGCGATATTCGTCCGGTGATGAGCCATCGCGCCCATCTTCCGCCCAGCGCGCACGCGACCTTCGTCACCCCTGGAGCCGTGGTATGCAGTTTCCTGCCGCGCCCCCTGGAACAAGACCCCGCCGCTGCTCGTGTGCCGTTTTTCCATCGCAATACCGATTACGACGAGTTTATTTTCTATCACGACGGAGACTTTTTCTCGAAGGACAACATCAAACCCGGCATGGCAACGCTTCATCCGCGCGGCATTCATCACGGGCCTCATCCCAAGGCCTTGGCGAATCAGTCAAAGAAAACGCACACCGATGAGTATGCCGTAATGCTGGATGGCGTCAAGCCTCTACACGTGCTGCCCGCCGCCGAGCCCTCCGAAAATAAGGACTACTGGTCAAGCTGGATGGAAAAGTGATCCTCGATCCCGAGAAAATCTCTCCTCAAGATAATTACAAGCTGCTAGTGGGAACCGTGGTGCCAAGGCCTATCGCCTTTGTCTCTACGATTTCGCCCGAGGGCGTGCGTAACCTCGCGCCGTTCAGCTTCTTCACCGTAGCCAGTGCGAATCCTCCGGTGGTTTGCTTCACCGCCAGCTTCCGCGAGCCTCGGAAAGACACGCTGGTGAACATCCGCGCCACCGGCGAGTTCGTGGTCAACATTGTCAGCATGGAATTCGCCGCCAAAATGAATGCCACCTCCGCCGAGTTTCCCTACGGCGTGGACGAGTTCGGCGTCTCCGGCTTGACGCCCATGCCCAGCGATCTGGTGAAGCCCGCGCGGGTGGCCGAGGCGCACGTCAACCTGGAGTGCAAGCTCTTACAGATCGTCGAAGTGAGTCATCAGCCGCTCGGAGGTACGCTCATCCTGGGTCAGGTGATTCGCTTCCACGTGGACGACGCCATCATGGACGGCACGCGCGTCGATCCGGCGAAGCTCGACGCCGTCGGCCGCATGGCCGGCAACACCTATTGCACCACACACGACCGCTTCGACCTCATCCGCCCGGTTTACGAGAAAAAATGATCCACGTCACTGAAGACCAAGTCCGCAAGCTGCTGCCGATGCATGAATGCGTCGTGCTGATGAAGGATGCGTTCAAGGAACTGCGCACCGGGGAGGCCATCAATCAGCCCCGGCGGCGATTGAATCTTCCCACCGGCTCGACGCTCCACGCGCTGGCCGGATCGTGGGGCAAGTATTTCGGCACCAAAATCTATTCGAGCAATCCCAAATTCGGCGCCTACTTTTTCTTCCTGCTGTTCGACGCGGAAACGGCTCGTCCGCTGGCACAATTCGAGGCGAATTACCTGGGCCAGATCCGCACTGGAGCCGCATCAGGCTATGCCACCGATATTCTCGCCGCGCCGGACGCTTCCACGCTGGCCGTCATCGGCAGCGGATTCCAGGCGCGCACGCAGGTGGAGGCCATCCGCGCCGTCCGCACTCTTAAAGAGATCCGCGTCTGGAGCCGCAACGCCGAACGCTGCGCAGCCTTCGCGCACGAGATGGACGCGGTAAGCTGCGCCTCGGCCGAAGAAGCCGTGCGCGGCGCGGATATCGTCGCGACGGCCACCTATGCCAAGGCTCCGGTGCTCGAATCGGTATGGGTAGCCGACGGAGCGCACATCAACGCCATGGGTTCGAACCAAGCCAAGCGCCGCGAGCTGCCCTCGGACCTGATCGCACGCGCCGACCTGATTGCCGTCGATTCCCTTGAACAAGCCAAAATCGAAGCCGGCGACCTGCTGCTCGCCGATGTCGATTGGGCCGACCCGAGAATCGTTGAACTCCAGAACGCGCATCGGCCCAAGGGAGCCCCGCTGACCATCTTCAAGTCCATCGGACTGGGTGTGGAAGACGTGGCCGCGGCCGCCTACGTATACGAGCAGCTATTATAAAAGGATGAAACTGACCATCCTCGCCCTCACTGCCATTTCGCTCTTTGCTCAGGATAAGAAGGCTGAACCGCCAAAAGAAGCTCAGGATCCGGTGTGCGGCATGATGGTCGATACCAAGGACTCGCCGAAGTCGGAATATAAGGGCAAGACCTACTACTTCTGCAGCCTCGACGAAAAGAAGGAATTCGACAAAGCCCCGGCAACCTACATCAAGCTCGAGAAAAAAGCCACGACGAAGAAGCCGTAAGACTTATTCCTGGGCCGATATCTGGCTATCGGTATCGCGCCAGGCGCTAAACTTCAGCCGCCGGCACACCCAGCAGAGGCCTTCGGAAGAAATCGGCGCGCTCTCTTCGCCGCAAATGATGCAGCCGCCCTTCTTGGGCCGCGCCGCTTCCAACGCGATTGCGGCCTGCTCGAGGATCGCGTCCGGAGCCTTCGAGGCGGGCGGATCGAGAGGCAGAGTTTCGCGTTTCTTCTTCACAATCTCACTATATCAGGCCGCACGCTCTAGATACATGATGTATCCGGCGTCGAGTGTACCAGAGCAACGCGGGCACTTCTGGCCGCGCTTTACCTTTACGTGACGGGTTTGCTGTTCCACAACGGCATCGACAGTGTGGGTGCACATGGGGCAATAGACCTTCGCCGTGCTAACGACGGGTGCTGATTTTCGGTCGATCATGAGGTTCCGTCCTCCTTGACACTTGTATCGACGCATCTCGGCGGAAAAAGGATCAAAGTTTTTTCCGGCCGGTCCCTCGGGCGGCTCCTGCCAGGACGTTAAGATAGGGAATCATGCAGGTTCTCGCCACCGAAGCCCTCGACACCGGCGTGATTCCAATCTAGAGGAGGTCGTGATGAGACTAACCGACGCGGAAATTCACGCAAAATTGCTACCCGGCTGGACGCTGAAGGACGGTAAGCTGCATCGCGAGTACAAATTCGCCGATTTCGCCCACGCCTTCGGTATGATGGCGACGGCCGCCCCTTTAATTGAAAAGATGGACCATCACCCGGAATGGTCTAACGTCTATAACCGCGTGACGGTGGATCTGTCCACGCACGACGCGGGTGGCGTCACGGTGAAGGACTTGAAACTGGCGGAACTTCTGGAAGGGATCGCGAAAAAACTCGGATGAAGACCTTTTTATTGCTGGCATGCGCGGCGCTCGCCGTCGCGCAGGATTTTTCAGGCTCCGCCGCGCTCGATCAGGTGATCGATCAGGCGGTGAAGGACGGCCTGATCCCAGGCGCGGTGCTGATCGTCGGCCATGACGGAAAGGTCCTGCATCGCAAGGCTTACGGCAGCCGGGCGCTGGTGCCGAAGAAAGAGGCGATGACGCTCGATACCATCTTCGACTGCGCCTCGCTCACCAAAGTCATCGCGACCACCTCCGGCGCGATGAAGGTTTTCGAGGACGGTAAGTTGCGCCTGGCCGACCGCGTCACGGACTACCTGCCAGAGTTTCAGGGCGGCAAAAGCGACATCACCATCCGCGACCTGATGACGCACTTTTCCGGGTTCAAACCCGATTTCGATCTGGACCCTCCCTTTCAAGGCTACGAAGCGGGGATCCATCGCGCGTTGATTGAAAAGCCTCAAGGTCCTCCCGGCGCGCGTTTCGTCTATAGCGACACGAACTTCATCCTGATGGGCGAAATCGTGCATCGCAAAAGCGGCAAAATGCTGGATCAGTTCGTCCAGGACGAAGTGTTCCAGCCGCTGGGTATGACGGATTCGCAGTTCAATCCTCCGGCGTCCCTGAAACCGCGCATCGCCCCTACCGAGGTGGACGCGGCGACGGGTGTGCCCTTCCGCGGCGTCGTGCACGATCCGCGCGCACGCCTGATGGGAGGTGTCGCGGGCCACGCGGGCCTCTTTTCCACCGCTGACGATCTGGCCAAATTCGCTGAAATGATGCTGGGCCAAGGCACGCGCGCCGGCGTCCGTGTTTTCTCACCTCTGACAGTGCGGAAATTCACTACGCCCGAGACGCCCCTGGACCAGCCGGTGCAGCGCGGCTTGGGCTGGGACATCGATTCGTCCTATTCGTCGAACCGTGGTGAGTTGTTTCCCATTGGCTCGTATGGGCACACGGGATTTACGGGCACGTCGGTCTGGATCGATCCCTCCACCAATTCGTACGTGATTCTGCTGACGAATTTCGTGCATCCCAAGGCGGGTAAGAGCCTGACGGGGCTGCGGGCCCGGGTGGCGACCATCGCCGCGGCGGCCATCGGCGTGGACGCTCCGGGCGTCAGCGTGGTGGGCTACAACGAAGTGATGGCGGGCGCGGGCGTGCGGCGGATGATCACACCGAATCACAAGGTACTGACGGGTCTCGATGTCTGGGAGCAGGAAAAATTCGTGGCGCTGAAGGGCAAGCGCGTCGGGCTGATCACCAATCACACTGGCCTGGACCTCGGCGGCCATCGCAATATCGACGCCATGCGCGCGGCGGGGGTGAACCTGACGGCGCTATTCTCCCCTGAGCACGGGCTCACTGGAAAAGAAGACCGTCCCGACGTGACGGACGCCAGAGATGAGGCCACCGGCCTGCCGGTCTACAGCCTGCACTTTAACGGACGCTTCCGCATCACGCCGGAAATGCTGAAAAGTGTCGATGTTCTGGTCTTCGACATTCAGGACGTCGGCGCACGGTTTTATACCTATTCCTGCACCATGCTGTACGCGCTCGAAGGCTCGGCCAAGGCGGGGATGCCTTTCTACGTGCTCGACCGGCCCAATCCGGTGACCGGCGCGCACGTCGAAGGGCCTCTGCTGGACGACGATCTCCAGAGTTTTATCGGCTGCTACGCCATGCCGATCCGCCATGGGATGACGCTGGGCGAACTGGCGTCCATGGCTAACGCCGAGCGCAAATGGAACGCCGACCTCCACGTCGTCAAAATGAAGAACTGGTCTCGCGGCGACTGGTTCGATTCCACGGGCCTTTCCTGGGCTGATCCTTCGCCCAACATGCGCAGTCTGAACGCCGCCACCATCTACTTCGGCCTCGCGATGCTGGAATACGCCAAAGGCTATTCCGTGGGGCGGGGAACCGAAGCTCCCTTTGAGCAGATCGGCGCGGAGTGGATCCGTGGCGCGGAGCTCGCCCGCTTCTTGAACGAGCGCTCGATTCCTGGCGTCCGCGCCTACGCCACGCACTTTATCCCTTCGGGACCTCCTTTAAAGGATAAGGCGCTCGAAGGTGTGCGGTTTGTGATCCTCAACCGGGAGCAGTTTTCCAGCGTCCGGCTGGGCCTGGAAGTCGCCTACGCGCTGGAAAAACTATATCCGGGAAAGGTGGATATGGAATCCTGTAAACGCTTGATCGGCAACCGGAAGGCGCTGGACGCGATGAAAGCAGGAGAGGATCCACGCGCCATCGAACAGCGCATCGAAGAGCAAATTCAAGCCTTCGATGAGAGGCGACGCCTGTATTTGCTGTACTAGCGGCAAGAACAGCGTTAAGTTGGTTAACGTCGTTCTTCATCGAAACGGATCGCAGTTTTATAACGTCCCTGGCAAGGCCCTTGACACTTTGTCATACGTTAAGGCACAATTGCCTAGTTTTGCTGCGATGCAGCAGCTTGATTCGCACAAGGGGTGTTTCCATGAACCGTAGTACGCAACTCCGTAAGTTGCTGGGCGTCCTCATAATGACGGCTCTTTTTTCCGCCTGCACAGCGTTTGCGCAGGCTCCCGTGGGAATGATCTCGGGCGTCGTGGCGGATGAAAGCGGCGCGGTGATTCCCAACGCGTCCGTGAAAATCGTAAACAAAGCCACCGGAGCGGAACGAGACGTGGTTTCGGGAGCGGACGGCTCCTTCTCGGCTCCGGCGCTGAATTCGGGCGTTTACGAAGTGCGCGTGTCGGTGAAGGGATTCCGCACGGTGGTTCGCGAGGCGACGGTGGAAACCGGTCTCACAACCACGGCGGATGTTCGGCTTCCCGTCGGCGCAACGACCGAAGTGGTGAACGTCGAAGCGGCCACGGCGCAGATCGAGTATGAAAAGCACGCGATCGATGGCGTGGTGGACCGGCAGCAGATTCAGGACCTGCCGCTGAACGGACGCAGTTTCATGCAGCTGGCGTCCATTGAGCCGGGCGTCACGGTGGGCACGGGCTCCACCTCGCAGTACAACTCGCTGTTCTCGGTTTCGGTGCTGGGTGGCGATTCGGGCAAGACGGCGATCAGCGTAGACGGCGGCTCCATCCGCAACGCGATTGAAGGCGGCAGCCAGATGAACTTCTCGCAGGAAGTGGTGCAGGAATTCCAGGTGTCCAGTGTGAACTTCGATTTGTCCACCGACATCACGAGCGTCGGATCGGTGAACGTGGTTACGCGCACAGGCGGCAACCAGTTCCACGGGTCGGGCTATTTCTACTTCCGCGATCACAACATGGCGGCGTATCCCAGCCTGGTGCGGAATCCGCTGGTGCCGAATCCGTTCTTTGCCCGCCGGAACCCAGGCTTCTGGGTTGGCGGTCCGGTAAAGAAGGACAAATTGTTCTTCTTTTTCAATTACGAGTACATGAACCAAGTGCAGAACTTCAGCGTGGTTCCGAACCTGCCCTCAGTCGCCGCGCTGGGCGGTAATTTCGCCAGCCCTTATATCGGCAAGAACCTTAGCTTCCGTCTGGACTACCGGCTGGACGCGAAAACCAGCTTGTTTGTGCGCTATTCGCACGACGGCAACTCCAGCTTCGGCCCCAGCGGCGGCGCGACGCTGCCTTCCAACTGGCTGCGCAACGTCAACTGGGCGGATCAAAGCGTGCTGGGCGTTACAAGCGCCTTCAAGCCGACCCTGGTGAACGATTTCCGCTTTAATTACGCCTTCTGGAGCAACCGCAACTTGTTCCCGAACAACTCGGACTGCTCGGGTTGTATCGGCCTGGACGGTCCGCAGCTCTCCTTCGCCGGCGTCTCCAGCAATTTCCAGATTGGCGATACCTCGAACGCAACCCAGGGCCGCGATCTGCGCCGCTTCACATGGCAGGATAGCGTGACGTGGCAGAAGGGCTCGCATCGCATGAAGATCGGCGGCCTGTTCGAATACGAGCCGGGCACCGGTTTCTGGGGCTATTGTGATCCTTCGTGCCTGGAAGTGTTTTCGCCGGAAGCGATCGTCGGCTACGGCCTGGGACCGTTGATTCCCCTGTTCTTCCCGAACATGCCGATGACGATCAAGACCAACGCCGACCTGTTGAACCTGCCCTTCGCGGGTTCGGTTGTCGGCATCGGCGACCCCAGCCAGCCCCCGCCGTATCACATTGGCACGGCGAAGGTAAACGACCGCAGCCGCATCTTCTTCCAGGACACGTGGAAGCTGACCTCGAAGTTCACGATCAACTATGGCTTGGCGTATGAGTACGAAAGCAATCTCTTCAACGAGGATATGGCGAAGCCGGCCTATCTTGCCCCGCTTTATGGCAGCAACCTCAACCCGACGCAGCAGAACAAAGGCAACTTTTCGCCGCTGGTCGGCTTTGCGTGGAACGTCGGCCACGATAACAAGACCGTGATCCGCGGCGGTGGCGGCAAGTATTACGATACGGAATCCCTGTATCGCCGCTTGCAGGAGCGCTCCGAAATCGGGCCGGTAGGCAATGGACGTGTGCAGTATCCGTACACCGGATACACCAACATTTTCCCCGGCATCATCAACGTCGGCGTGACTGCGGCCGTCTATGCGGCTACAGGTAAGCTGAACCCGGTGATCATTCCGGTCGGTGCGAACCTTCCCGGCAACGCCATCACCAACCTGACGCTGGGCCAGTATGAACAGATTCAGGCGCAGGAGACTCCGGCGATTGCGGCGAGCCTGGCGACGCCCATCCCGGGCCTGACGCCGATTCAGGTGTCCAAATCCGGCGCGCAGCTTTATCCCTACCATTACCCGGTGCAGGACGCCTATCACATCTCGCTTGGTGTCCAACGCGAACTGCGCAGGGATTTGGTGTTGAGTGCCGATTTCGTGCGCCGCGTGTTCCTCAATCAGTTATACGGCGAAATCGACCTGAACCGCTTCAACCGCTACATCAACGGTGTGCAGTCGCCGGTGATTCCGATCTGCACCGGCACGCAGGCCAGCAATCCTCAGGCCGAATGCTCTACCGGCTCCATCACGTTCTGGGTTCCCGGCGCGCGCAGCACGTATACGGCGCTGCTGATGAAAGCGGACAAGCGTTTCGCGCACCGGTTCCAATTCACGGCGTCCTATGCCCTGCAAAGCCAGATGGGCTTGAACGGCATTCGCAACCTGGATAACTACGATTCGACGTGGGGGCCGCAATCGGGTCGTCAGAATCTGCACGTGGTGGCCAGCGTTTCGCTGCCGTGGGATATCCAGCTTGGCTTTGTTTCCTCCACCGGCAGCAAGGGTCCTGTGATGCCCACAGTGGGCGGCATTGATCTCAGTGGCAGCGGCGGGGGCAGCACTCCCCTGCCTGGCCTCTCTTACAATTGCTTCAACATCAGCTGCGGCGTCGCCCAAGTCGAAGCCGCGGTTGCGAACTGGAACTCCACTTACGCCGGCAAGCTGGACGCGACCGGTAAGAAGATCCCCGTGTTGACCATCCCGTCCAACTTCAGCTTCGGCCGGGTGTTCCAATCGCAGGATGTGCGAGTGACGAAGAACATCACTTTCCACGAGCGCTATAAGTTTGGCGTTTTCGCCGAGATGTTCAATATCTTCAACTATGCGAACGTTGGTGGTCAAACCTCCGACCCGAGTTCTGCCGCCTTCGCCGTGCCCACCCAGCGCGCCACGCAGGTGTTCGGCTCGGGCGGGCCGCGCGCCGTGCAGGTCGGCGGCCGCTTCACGTTCTGATTCTCTGGTTTAACGAAGAGGGCCACCGCAAAGGTGGCCCTTTTTTTGGCGCCAGCGATTTCCCGCCGTTTCAACCATCGAACTTTCCGTGATGCGGCGAATCCCCTCTTGCGTTCGCTACACTGGGGAAACTCCAATGGACTACTACGCCCCTACGGAACGCACCCAGGTTCGACGCCTCCCCAAGCGCGGAGTCTATGACGCCGCCCAAATTCACGCCATCCTCGACGAGGGCCGCATCTGCCATGTCGGCTTCGCCGTGAACGGGCAACCCTACGTCGTTCCTACCGGCTACGTACGCGTCGGCGATCAGCTGTATATCCACGGCTCGGCCGCCAGCCGGATGCTGCGTTCGCTCGACCAGGGAATCGCCGCCTGCGTCACGGTGACACTGCTCGATGCGCTGGTGCTGGCGCGTTCGGCGTTTCATCACTCGATGAATTATCGCTCAGTGGTTGTGGTCGGTACCGCGCGCCTGGTCGCCGATGCGGCCGAAAAGTTGGGTGCTCTGCACGCCTTCACCAACCATATCGTTCCCGGCCGCTGGGAGGAGGTCCGCCCGCCCAACGATCAGGAACTAAAAGGCACTACCGTGCTGGCGCTGCGTCTCGACGAAGTGTCGGCCAAGGTGCGCACCGGCCCCCCTTTGGACGATGACGAGGACTACTCGCTTCCGGTCTGGGCGGGGCTGATCCCTGTAGAGACCCGCTTCGGCCAGCCCGTAGCGGACGGCCGCGTTCTGGATGGTGTCATGCCGTTCAACCTCAGTCGGATGGAGTCATCATGCGCCGAATAACGTTTTCGCTTGCCCTTGCTCTCGTGTGCGCCTCCTGCGCCCGTAAACCGAACTACGACGTCGTGTTGCGCAACGGACGCCTGTGCGACGGCTCCGGCGCGCCGTGCACTCCCGGAGGCGTCGCCATCAACGGCGACACGATCGCCAGGATCGGCGACGTGGGCGCTGCTCTGGGAAAGCTGGATATCGACGTTCACGGCCAGGTGATCGCGCCCGGCTTCATCAACATGATGTCCGGCGAAACGGCTTTGTTCGCCGACGGGCGCGGCCTGAGCGACCTGCACCAGGGCGTCACACTGGAGATTTTCGGCGAGGGCGAGTCGATGGGTCCGGTCAATGACCAGATGCGCGCCGAACTGCAGAGCGCTCAGGCCGATATCAAGTATCCGATCACCTGGAACACGCTGGCCGAGGGGCTCGATACGCTCGTCAAGCATGGCATTTCGCCGAATGTTGCCTCTTTCATCGGAGCCGCGACGCCTCGCGTGAACGTTTTGGGCCGTGCGAATCGCGCGCCCACTCCCGCCGAGCTCGACCAGATGCGCGCCTTGACCGAAAAGGCGATGCAGGACGGAGCGCTGGGGGTCGCCTCGGCTTTGATTTACGCTCCGGGCAACTACGCCAAGACCGACGAGCTGATCGCGCTGGCCAAGGTCGCGACGAAATACAAGGGCATCTACATTTCGCACATGCGCAACGAAGGCGATCATGAGATGGAGGCGCTCGACGAGCTGCTGACCATCGCCCGCAAAGCCCAAATTCCGGCAGAAATTTATCACCTGAAGGTCGCCGGGGCGAAGAACTGGCCGCACTTGCCCGAAGTTCTCAAGAAGATCGCGGACGCGCAGGCGGAGGGCCTGAAAATCACCGCCGATATGTACACCTACACCGCCGGAGCCACCGGCCTGGACGCCTCGATGCCTCCGTGGGTGCAGGAAGGTGGATTAGAGGAGTGGCGCAAACGCCTGCAGGATCCGGCCATCCGCAAGCGCGTGAAGCAGGAGATGGCGTCCAGTAAAACGTACGACAATCTGTTCGCCGCGGTGGGAACGCCCGACAAAATTCTTCTCGTCGGCTTCAAGAGCGACAAGCTGAAGCCGCTCACCGGTAAGTCCCTGGGTGAGGTTGCGAAAATGCGGCACACGTCGCCCGAAGATACGGCGATGGACCTTGTCATTGAGGATGACTCGCGCGTCGAGACGGTGTACTTCCTGATGAGCGAGGACAATATCCGCAAGCAGATCGTGCTGCCCTATCTGAGCTTCGCCGCCGATTCCGACGCCGAGGGCATAGATGGGGTATTCGCCAATTCCAGCACCCATCCCAGAACCTTCGGCAACTTCGTGCGCGTCTATGCCCGTTACGTGCGCGACGAGAAGCTGTTGACCGTGGAAGAAGCAGTACGCAAAATGACGTCGCTGCCGGCCTCGAACCTCGGCATCGACCGGCGAGGATTATTGAAGGAAGGCAACTTCGCCGATGTCACCGTTTTCGATCCCGCCACCATTCAGGATCACGCCACGTTCGAAAAGCCGCGTCAACTGGCTACCGGCGTGTCTGAGGTATTCGTCAACGGCGTCGAAGTTGTCCACGGCGGCGAACACACCGGCGCGAAACCGGGCCGCGTGGTGAAGCGCGCGCGAAACTAGTTTTCGCTGGGGCGCTGCGACACCTTATCGACGACCAGCAGCCGAGCGACCGCCTGTTCTGCGGGTACCAGTCTCAGGCCGAGCTGCTGCTGCACAGCGTCGAACAGCGTGGGACCGGAGGGGTCGGCAACCGCGCCTGGAGCGTCGGACCCGCGGCGTCCTCCACCCTCCATGTGGACGTGGGTGGCGCCATCGCCAGCCCAGCGCAACGCGACATCGTATTTGCCCGTCAGGCCGGTTTGATCGTCCACCGGTACGCCAAGCTGATCCGAGAGCACCCGCGCCAGATCGGCGATAGTCTTGTTCGCCCCGCGAAACGAAGCCGACGAGCCGAAATTCATCGCGCCGCTGTGGCTATGCGCCTCGCCGCCTTCTCCGCCGCTGGACTCTTTCATCTTCGGGCCATCCTTGCCAACCACCAGATGGTAGCCTTTCATCTTCTTTTCCTGAAAATGCCAGGCGAGGCCGAAGCGGTCTTTCAGCAGGTTCTGCTGCATGGTCGAAAACTCCCCTGCCGTAGCGCCCGCGGGAATCTTCGCCATCACATCGTAGGTATTCTCGTTCAGAGACGTCCTGCCGGGAAACTGGTACGGCTGGAGGTTGAAGGCTTTCAGGATGAGCGTGGCGAGGGAGCATTTCGAGCAGCGGAACATGCCTGGGTCGGCGGTCCCGGGTCCGCCCGAAACCGCATCGGAGGCGAAGTGGAAGCCTTGCGGTGGGTTTATCTTGATCGAGGCAACTTCGAATTCGGCGGTTTGTCCATAAGCGGCCGCCAGCAGGACGGGCGCGAGCAGAAAGATGCGTCTCACGAGGAAAATTCTAACATCCTTAGTCTTGCCGCAGCGCCATCGAGCCGCCATCCATGAGGATGCGGGCTGGATCCCTCGCATCGACTGCGCATGCTGATGCATGGCGGCTCAATAGCAGGGTGGTCAGTTCTTTTTGGGTCCACGAAGATTCAAAAATGGTCCTCTAGTCCTGGCGCAGCGCCAGCAGCGGGTCGATGCGTGCGGCGCGGCGCGCAGGCAGCCAGCAAGCCGCCAGCATCACCAGCGCCAGGATCAACGCGACGCCGATGAAGATCGCCGGGTCGTGCGGGCTGACTCCAACCACGAATCCAGCCAAGGCGCGGCTGGCGAAGAACGCGGTGAACAAGCCGATGCCCAGGCCCGTGAGCGTAAACCCTAGGCCCTGCGTCAGAACCATGCGCAGCACGTCGAGCGGCTTCGCGCCGACGGCCATGCGGATGCCGATTTCGCGTGTGCGGCGTCCCACCGCGTAGGCCACCACTCCGTACAAGCCGATGATCGCCAGCAGCAGGCCGATGGAACCAGCCGCCGTCACCATTTGCATCGTCAACCGCGGACCCAGCATCGCGCGTGCGTCATAAAACACGTCCATCGAGCGGACGCTGAACACGGGCATGTCGGGATCGATCGCGCGCACCGCGTCGCGAATGGCTGGCGCCATCTCTGGAGGATTACCACGCGTATGAACCGTCAGCGTCGCCTCCGGACGGTACTCCTGCGTGAACGGGATGTAGAGGAATGGCGTCGGCGGCTCCGCCCAATATAAATAGGTCCCCGTTTTCGCGATGCCCACCACCTGCACCAGCGGCCCCTCGGCGTTACCCAGGCGGAACTGCGCTCCCAATGCGTCGCGGTTGGGGAAGAATTTCTTCGCAGCAACTTCATTGATAATCACCACGCGCGGCGAGGTGGCCGTGTCGCGCGCGTCGAAGGTACGTCCGCGCACCAGTTTCATGTCCATCGTCGCGAAGTAATGATCGTCCACGATGTTGGCAAATGAGTAAGGCGTCTCTTCGCCCACGCGCGGACGATAGCCGTCCACCACCACTTTGCGCGTAATTATGCTGCCATTGAACGGATAACTGTCCGCCAGCGCCGCGTCCTGAACGCCGGGCATCGTGCGTACGTTTTCGATCAGCGTGTGATAGAACGCCCGCGACTTCGCCTCGTCGTAGCGGATCAGGCTGGCGTTGAACGAAACCAGAAGCGTATGGTCGATACGGAAGCCTGGGTCCATGGTGCGCGCCGCGGCGAATCCTCGCACGAACATGCCGGAGGCAACCAAAAGCACCACGGAGAGCGCCAGTTGTGCCACCACCAGCACGTTGCGTCCCTTCAACCTTCCTCTCCACATGCCCGGCTTGCCGGGACCTTGATCGGCGGTCTTCATGGTCGAGCTCAAATCCATGCGCGTTGCCCGCAGCGCCGGAACGAGGCCGAAAATAATTCCCGTGATCAAGGAGAGCCCCATGCTGAAGATCAGCAACCGCATATCCATGCGAATGCCTATATCCAGAGGAATGTCTGCCGGTAGGCGGACGGACTGTAAAAATCGCACGCCCGCGAACCCGACTCCGAGGCCGGCCGCACCTCCTAGCAGCGCCAGCACCATCGATTCTGTGAGCAGTTGCCGCAGCAGCGCCCCGCGTCCTGCGCCGATCGCGATGCGAATCGCGATTTCCTTCACCCGCGCCGTGCCGCGCGCCAGCAACAGATTCGCGACGTTGGCGCAGGCGATCAGCAGGACCATCGCCGTGATGCCCATCAGTGTCAAACCCAGGATCACGTCCGTCTCCGCGCGCTCATAACGGTCCCGTTGATAAGTAAGGATGGTCACTGTGCGGTCGCGATTGGTTTCCGGATACTGTGCCGCCAGCCCGCGCATGATGGACTCCGCTTCGGCCTGCGCGGTCTTCATGCTCACACCCGGCTTGAGGCGCGCGAACAGGTTCACCGGTTTCAGTTTTCGCGACGTCAGGAAATCCGGCTCGCCGATCATCGGCGCGGCTTGCTTATAGTGGTGATAGGGCACATAGAGGTCGGGCACCACGTAAGGTTCCGGCCCGCTGAACTCCGCCGGAGCGACGCCGATCACGGTGAATATGGCTCCGCTCACGCGCAGCGTTTTCCCCACAATGTTGGGATCGGAGTGGAAATAGCGCTCCCACAGCGAATGTCCGATGACCGTCACAAGCGGCGCGCCCTCGCGATCCTCCGCGTCCTGAAAACCTCGTCCGATGGGCAGCTCAATTCCCAGCCCGGAGAAAAAATTCCCGCTGACTAAATAGCCCACCGTGGTCTGCGGCAAAGCCTCCCGGCTCGCGCCAATGCCTGCCGTGAAAAAATCGAACGCCACTGCTGTGTCCAGCATGGTCGAGCGGTCGCGCACGTCCACGTAGTCGGGATAGGACATCATGTCCAGCCGCGATCCGGGCGACGTCGCCTTGTACGAGACCACGGTCCCTCCATTTTTCACAGGCAGGGGGCGGAACAACAGCGCGTCCACAAAGCTGTACGTCGCCGTGTTGGCGCCCACGCCCAATGCGATGGACAAAATCGCGATCAACGTGAAGCCTGGGCTCTTCGCCAGAGTCCGGAAGGCAAAACGGAAGTCTCCCAGCAGGTTGCGCATATGTGCTGGTACGCAAGCGCTGGGTTACAAGTTCCCGCGCAGTTCCTGTTCCCGCTCAATGGCCTCGAACAGGGCCTTGAAATTGCCCTTTCCGAAGCTGCGGCTGCCTTTGCGCTGGATGATTTCGTAGAACAGCGTAGGGCGATCCTCCACCGGGCGGGTGAAGATTTGCAGCATGTAGCCTTCATCGTCGCGGTCCACCAGAATGCCCAGGTCCTCGAGCTGCTCCAGCGGCTCGTCAATATGACCGACGCGCGCGGTTAGTTCGCGGTAATAAGAACTGGGGATTTTGAGGAAATCCACGCCTTGGGCGCGCAATTTGGTCACCGTTTCGACGATATTTCCCGTGCCCATGGCGATGTGCTGCACGCCGGGGCCTCCATGGAAGTCGAGATATTCTTCGATTTGCGACTTTCGGCGGCCTTCCGCGGGTTCATTGATGGGGAACTTGATGCGTCCGTTGCCGTTGGACATCACCTTCGACATCAGCGCCGAATATTCGGTGGAAATGTCGTGGTCGTCGAAGGTCTGATAGAGATTGAAGCCCAGCACGTCTTCGTAAAAACGAACCCATTCGTTCATCTGGTTCCAACCGACGTTACCCACCATGTGGTCGATGTACCTCAAACCCACGGGACGGCTGACAACGTCCGGCGTGTCGATCCCCACAAACCCCGGCAGGAACGCGCCCCGGTAATTACGGCGCTCAACAAAGGTGTGCAGCGTGTCGCCATAGGCCGCGATGGAGGCCATGCGCACTTCGCCCTCGGCATCGGTCATCGTAAAAGGCTCTCGCACCGCGCGCGCGCCGCGCTTAACCGTTTCGCGGAACGCTGAGTCTGCGTCGTCCACCGAAAGAGCGATGTCGCGCACCGCGTCGCCATGGCGCAGCACATGATCGGCGATGAGGTCGTGCGGACGCAGCGCCGTGGTCAGAACGAAGCGAATCAGCCCCTGTTCCAGCACGTAGGAAGCGCGATCCCGCACGCCCGTTTCAGGCCCCGCGTAGCCGGTAAGCCGCATCCCAAACGCCGAGCGGTAATAATGCGCCGCTTGACGCGCATTGCCGACGTAAAACTCAACAAAGTCCACGCCGTTCAAAGGTAAAAAGTCGATTCTGGCTGCTGGCTCCAGGCCACTAGCTACTACCTGCGGCATATGCCCTCCTTGCAATACAGAACTTCCATCGCGTCCAGGAACATCTGGTTGTCTTCGTCGGTACCGGTCGACACGCGCACGCAATTGGGCAGGCCGAAGGAGGCTAGAGGCCTGATGATCACGCCGCGCTGCAGAAGTTCGTCGGTCAGCCAGCTGGCTTCGTTCGCGCTTTCCAAAGGCAGCATGACGAAATTTGCCGACGATGGTACGGCGTCAATACCCATCTGCTTCAGCGCCGTGTTGATTTGCCTCAGGCCGCGCGCGTTCAACTCCAGCGCACGGTGCACGAATTCGTGGTCATCCAAGGCGGCAATGGCGGCGCGCTGCGCGGGCTCGCTGGGCTCGAATGGCAGCTTGACCTTCAATAGGTTCTTGATCAGCTCCTCATGCGCGAATCCATAGCCGACGCGCAGGCCCGCCAAGCCGTAGATCTTCGAAAACGTCCGCAGCGTGATGACGTTGTCGTAGCGGTAATGCATCGAATCGGGGTAGCGGGGTGTATCCTTGGCGTACTCAAAATACGCTTCGTCGAGGATGATGAGCACGCGCTCTGGCACGTGGGCGTAGAAGGCATCGAAGTCGGTTTTCGAAAAAATCGTGCCCGTGGGGTTGTTCGGATTCGCGAGATAAATGATCTTCGTTTTCTCGGTAATCGCCGAGGCCAGCGCCTGCAGATCGTACTGCCAGTCGCGATAAGGCACCGTGCGATAAGCCACGCCGCGCGACCGCGCCAGCACCTGAAAGCCGATGAACGCCGCGTCGGTGGTCAGGACCTCATCGTCGTCGCACAGGAAGGCTCGGATGATGCCGGACATGATGCTGTCGGAGCCCGAGGCCGCGATGACGTTCGAGACTTTGAGGTCGAACCCATAGGCCAGCCGCTCGCGCAGGTCGAGGCCTCCGTTGGGGTAATAATTCAAAGCCAAAGGCCTGCGCAGCGCCTCCAAAGCGAGCGGCGACGGGCCCAAAGGGTTCTCGTTCGAGGCAAGCTTGGCGACGCGCGTAAGTCCATAGGTCCGCTGCACTTCGGCGATGCTGCGGCCGGGCTCGTAGGGGCGCAGACTCTCGATGTAGGGCGGGACGAGCGGCACGACATCATGATAGCACCACTCAGCGGTGGTTGTTATTTATTCGGCCGCCATTGAAGACAATTTTCTCAGAACGCCACCTTCAACGAAAACTGCACCGACCTTGCCGGCAACTGATTCGTGACGCCTACCAGCGGTGCGCCGAAGCCTGCTCCGGCTGACGCGCCGTTGCCGTAGGTGCCGCTATAGCCTACGACGTTTGCGTGGTTCAGCGCGTTTAGCGACTCCATGCGCAGGTTCGCGTGTACGCGCTCGGTGATGGCGAAGGCTTTTTCGATAAATGGCGAGATGTCGTAGATCGGGTTGCCGCGGCCGATGTTGCGGCCTACGACCACTCCGTTGATTACCGGACGATCGGTGGTCGCGCCGGTGTCTCCGCTATTTGTTGTTCCGGTGGTGTAGTTATAGGGCAGCCCCGAAGCCACAGTACCCACCAACCCAAAATTGATCTTCCAGGGCAGGTTGTAGACGCCGCTGAGCACGAAGCGCTGGCGCTGATCGAAGATGGCGTTGCCGTTTTCCACCTTCCCGGTGAAGTTCGGATTGTTGGGATTCTGGCTGGTGGTATCGGGATCGACGTTATCGATGGTATGCGACCAGGTATAGCTGGCGAGCGCCGAAAAATGCTGGCCGAAGCGGTGCGTCAGGTTCACGTCGAGAGCGTCGTAATACGCGTAGCCGTTGTTCGCATCGGTCTGGATCACCGAATACGGAGGCTGCGGATTGGTGGCCGCCGTGCTGGAGCACGTCAGGTGATTCTGCGCGTACCACCAAATCCAATACGGACGCGTGCAGTTGGCCGCCTGCGCGGAGCGCGTCTGATTCTGCGCTGTCCTGACGAATGGCGTGGGCGGATTGACGTCCAGAGGGCGGTTGATCTTCAAGGTGTGCGATCCGACATAGTCAACCCTCAGCACCCAACTGCGCGCGACTTCGCGCTCGACGCCGAAGGTCCATTGCTCCGAGTAAGGATTCCAGAGGCCGTTTTGATAGCCGATTAAGGTGCTGGTGGGGAAGAACTGATTCAAGTACGCCGCGTTGCCGGGGCGGACATATAAACTGCGCAGAGGCGCTTGCGCACCCGAGGGAAACGCGGGCAGAGGCGCTGCGCTGACTGCTGTGGGGAAGCCGATTTGCCCCGGGGTCGCGGTGTAATTGAATACACCCGTGGGTCCGGTGAGCGCGTAACTGGCCTCGGAGTTGTCGACGATCTGCGAATCGTAAATGCCGAAACTGCCTCGGATAACGGAGCCGCGCAGATTCAGCGCAAAGCCGGCGCGCGGGGCGAAATCCTTGTTCGAATCGGTGAACGTCTGGCGCTCATAGCGCAGGCCGAGGTTGATGGTCAGGTTCGGCAGCACGTGCCAGTCGTCCTCGACGAAGCCCGACCACAGCCAGTCGTTCACGCTGTAATTCGCGTTGCCGTAGCTTTGCGTGTAGGTCTTTACGTTCGCCAGATTACCCAGATACGCCGAGCCTTCGCACACCGCGATGGACCGCGTACAGGTGTTGTAAATGAACTGGCCGAGGTAAATGGGTCCGCCGAACTCCTTGCTGTTGCCGCCGGTGTGCGCGAGGATACCGTCGCCTCCGAATCTGATCTGATGCTTGCCCCACACGGCCGAAAGCGTGTCGCTTGGCTCGTACTGGCGATTCATCAGCAGCGCCGATTGCGACGTGCCGGTGGTGAAGGTGCCTCCCGATGAGATCGGCACCTGGAACTGGGTGCCATATACGGTGGGATCGAACTCGGTGATGGGCGAGGCGAGCTGGAACTGGAAACGCGCGGTATTGAGCAGCGCGGGGCTGAGCACCGCAGTCTCGCCCAATTCGTTCGCATAGGTGCGGCGATGGAACACGCGCTGCACCGTGGGCAGATTGTTGCCGCCGACGGTGCCGTTCGGGTTAGTGTCCTCAAACATATCGGCGTCGAAGCGGTAGAACGCGTTATTGCGCGTGTTCAACTGGCGGTCCAGGCGGAAATACGCGAGCCACCCTCGATACGCGCCCTCGAACACCGTCGGATCGAGCGGCGAAATGACGGGCGATCCCTTCGTTTCACGGCTATTTTCCCCGGCAAGAAAAAAGTGCGTCTTGGCGTCGATCGCGCCCGAAAGAGAGATGGCGCTCTGGCCGAGAGCGTCATTGATAATATCGTTGCCGCTGGCTCCGTTCGCCGCGCTGAAGCCGGAAAGCGCCGCAGCCGTAGCGGAAGGCCTCCACAGTTCCAAAAAACTGCCGTGAAAACGCTCGCCGCCGGTCTTCGTCACGATGTTCACCGCGCTGCCGGTGCTTGCGCCGTACTCCGCCGAAAATCCGTTGTTCAGGATGGTCATTTCCTGCACCGCGTCGGCGGGCACGTTGGTGAACAGCGTCTGGCGTCCCCAACTGTCGTTGCCCGTTACGCCATCGATTTCGAACCACGTCTGGCGCCGGCCCGCGCCGTTGGTGGTGAACATATTCTCGTTCATGAACACGTCGCCTTGGTTAATGGCCTGGCGATTGGCGGCGTTCAGCAGCGGCAGGTAGGTGATCCTCCGATTGAGCAGCGGAGTTTCCTCGATCTGTTCGGCGCTCAGGCGGTCGCCTAACTGCGGACCGTCCGTTCGCACCTCACCCACCGCCCCTGTAACGGTCACCTGCGTCTGGCCACCCGCGGCACTCAGCGTCAGGTCGATCTCGGCCGTGGTTCCTCCGGCCAGCGTGACGCGCGCGGGCTTCATTTCCGCGAATCCCTGCTTACTGGCGACCACATCGTACGCGCCGCCGACGGGCAGACCGGAGACCAAGAAATCGCCGGATTCGCCGGTCCGAGCGGCACGTCTTAATCCCGTGAGCGCGTTGGTGACCGTGACATCCACGCCCGGAACGGCAGCGTGCGTTTGATCCACCACGCGCCCGCGCAGCGTAGCCGCGTCGGGGGTTTGCCCCGACACAATAATGGCCGCAAGAAGAAGGCCTAGCAAGCGAAACATGTTCCTTACAGCGTAAGGAATGGAGGCGTCTACTACCAGGGGTCGTAGATTGGTGCTAGTCCAACAACCGTTCCAGTAGCGTGTGGACGGCGTGCATCGTGCCCGGCATGATCGCCAGTGCAAGCGCTGCCGCCGGCGCGATCCACAGCCATGGCTGGGGACGCGGCGCAGCAGTTTCGCGAGGCTCCAGCAGGCGGTCCACGCGGCTTGCCAGATCGTCGCCGGAATCGATCAGCGTCGCGACCAGTGTGGGAGCCTTCGTCTGCATGCGGGCGACGCATACTAACGCTTCGGCGAGGGCGAGGGCGCGATTGGGGTCGCCGTTCACCGCCCGATCGTCAGCGGCGTGCTCCGCGCATCGTGCCCAGGCGTTTTCGAGGGCGCGCGAGGCAGGGAACAGCGCGGGAGTGAGCAGCATGAGCAGGCGCTTCAGATTGTCCATCGACTGGCGATGTGCGTGCTCATGCGCCAGCGCGGCGTCGAACTGCTCGAGCGACAATTCGCACCGGGCGCGTTCGGAGATGAGCAGGCGCGGATGCACGATGCCGGCTAGCGCGATGCCTTCGGCGATTTGGTAGCGTCGCGATTCGCGGATAGCGCGGGCGGCGCGGACGAGGGCGATAGACGCGAGCGCGATTCCGCAGATGGCGGCGAACAGGCATGCTGCGCCCACTTCTTCAGAGGCCGATGGCGGTTCGTAGCGCAGATAGCTGGGCAGGCAGTAGAGCGCGACGAACGCCAGAGCCGTGGCCGATGGAAGCAGCCGCAGAGCGAGCAATAATCGCGCGCCGTGGGCAGCAGGCAGTCGTTCCGCGCGGGCGATGGCATTCTTTACGACCAGGCTGACCGTAGCTTCCAGCCCTAGGCGTAGCAAGAAAAAGACCGCGCTCGCGAGCAGCAGCAGGCGGACGAAATACGACGCGCTCATTTGCCCAGCTCCTTTCGCTTGAGGCGGATTTTGCGTTCCAGTTCGTTGAGCAGGTCGGGGTCATGGCCCGCTTCTTCGAGCAGAGCGGAAATCAGCAGATCAGCGCGGTTGGGAGCCACCGGCGAATAGACAAACGCGCGTTCCGCTTTGCGCCGCGCGAGAATGCCTTTCTTAAACAGGCGGTCCAGCGTGGTCATCACGGTGGTATAGGCCAGCGGATGTTCGAGCTGGTCGGCGACATCGCGGACGCTCGATTCACCCTGCGCCCACAGCACGTCCATCACTCGCGATTCCAGATGGCCCAGAGGGTTTCGCGGAAAAAGTCGCATGGCGATTCCGTTACAGTAGCGCATTTGCCCGATGACATACAATATCGGGATGAAGCCCGCCTCGGTCGATCTCGCACAGACTCGCCGTCATGTGTTGAAAACAGCGTTTGCTCCCGTGCTGGCCGCCGCGTTGCCGCAAGCCGGCCGCGCGGCGAAAAAGGGCGGGATGCCGGGTCCATGGCCTGGACGCGTCGTCGCTGTGCAACATGCGCACGTGATCGAAAACGGCTTGTATCAGGCGCCCGCGGTGAAACAGACGATGGAGCGAGGCATGCGGGAGCTGACCGGCGCGCCTTCCTGGACCGACGCGTGGCGCACGCTGTTCGAAAAAGGCGACGTGGTGGGCATCAAGGTGAGTCCCGTCGGCGGACCAACGCTGTGCGGCGACCAGAGCGTGCTGCTTCAGATCTTAGATGGCCTGGCGCAGGCGGGCGTCGGCGCACGCGATGTGGTGGTGTTCAATCGCTACAAGGATGAGTTTCTCGCGGCGGGCATCGATAAATGGGTTCCGCGGGGCGTGCGCACGGTGCTCGCGTCGGAGGGCTATACGAACACGCAGCTCGATATGGGCGGCTACGATCCGGACGTGTTCATGGAG
>Ga0075030_100000941_pt1 | contig 26141 bp, 22 predicted proteins | sample LitLauG_LLR_2012_FD_71393 | JGI IMG/M metagenome (GOLD analysis project Ga0075030, IMG submission 71393) | Freshwater sediment microbial communities from Pennsylvania, USA - Little Laurel Run_MetaG_LLR_2012 | ecosystem: Environmental > Aquatic > Freshwater > Creek > Sediment | place: USA...
TCGTACACGCGCGAAGCCGGCGTCCGGCGTCTCGAACAGACGCTGGGGCGCGTGATCCGCAAGGTCGCGCTGAAGTTCGCCGAGAACGTCACCGACTCGGTCACGGTGAAGCCGGAGGATATTCCCGAGATGCTGGGACCGGAGCCTCTGACGCCCGAGATGGCGCGTCAGGAACTGCCGGCGGGTGTAGCGACGGGCCTCGCCTGGACGGAAACGGGCGGTGATGTTCTCTACATCGAAGCCGCGCTGCTGCCGGACGGCAAGGACCTGACTATCACAGGCCAGTTGGGCGAAGTGATGCAGGAATCGGCCAAGACGGCGCGCAGTTTCGTGTGGGCGCACGCCCGCGAATTCGGCATCGACCCGGAGAAATTCCTGAAAAACGGCCTGCACATCCACGTTCCGGCGGGAGCGATTCCGAAGGATGGTCCGTCGGCGGGCGTGACCATGGCGACGGCGCTGGCATCGATTTACTCGGGCCTTCCGGCGCGTCAGGATACGGCGATGACGGGCGAAATTACGCTCACCGGCTTGGTGACGCCCATCGGCGGTTTGAAGGAAAAAGTGCTGGCTGCGCGCCGCGCCGGATTGAAGCGCGTTATCATTCCGCGCGGCAATCATAAGGATCTGCGGGAGCTTCCTGATGAGGTCCGCAACGCGATGGAGTTCATCATCGCGGATCGCGTGGAAGATGTACTGCACGATATGCTGCCATTGCTCGCGTTCGCGCCGGCGAAGGCAGCTTAAGGAAAGGGACGACGCATGAAGATCGGGATACTCGGCACAGGCGATGTGGGGCGAGCTTTAGGGAACGCCTTCATCGCCACCGGCCATGAAGTGATGATGGGTTCACGCGAGCGGAAGAACGAAAAAGCCGCCGCGTGGGCCTCGGCGGCGGGATCCAAAGCCTCGATCGGAGATTTCGCGGACGCTGCGGCGTTCGGCGAAGTCGTCGTGCTGGCGCTGGCATGGGCGGGCACGGAGAACGCGTTGAAGCTGGCCAAGCCGGAGAACCTCGCCGGAAAAGTGGTGATCGACGCGATCAATCCTCTGGTGTTCGAGCCCGGAAAGCCAATCAGGCTTGCCATCGGGCACACGGATTCCGCGGGCGAGCAGATCCAGCGCTGGATTCCCACGGCGCATGTGGTGAAGGCGTTCAACACGGTCGGCTATGGGCTGATGTTCAAGCCCGACCTTCCCGGCGGGCCTCCAGATATGTTCATCTGCGGTAACGATGCCGCGGCTAAGCAGACAGTGACCGGTATTCTGACGGAGTTCGGCTGGGAGACGATCGACATCGGCGGCATTGAAGGTTCGCGCTTGCTGGAGCCTCTGTGCGTGTTGTGGGTCGGCTACGCATTCCGCACGAAATCCTATACCCACGCGTTCAAGCTGCTGCGCAAATAATCCATCCCAAATAAAAAAGGCTCCTACCCCGAAGGGAAGGAGCCTTCTTTTTGCCGCTCGTTCTTCGTCTAGAAGAAGTACCGCAGCGCGAACTGCATCTGGCGCGGCGCGCCCAGCTGGCTGGTGAACTTGCCGAACGTAGAGATCGAGCCGACGCTCAACGAAGGGTTGCTCATCACCGCCGTGTTAGTCAGGTTGAACGTCTCCCAACGGAACTGCAGCTTGTGCGCGTTGTCGTGGATCGTGTACAGGTAAAACTCCTTCGACACGGCCAGATTCGTCGCATACGGTCCCGGCGTGCGGAGGTTGCTGCGGTCGCCCGACTGGCCAGGCAGCGTGAAGGTGAACGAGTTGAACGCGGTCGCCGGATTGGCGAACAGGTTCGCACCACCCTTGCCGCTCGAAGTCGGCGCGGGCGCGAGCTTGGTCGGCGCGACGCTGACCGGAGCGATCTGGGTGGCGTTGGCGGTAATTTCCCAGTTCGTCGCCCAGTTGCTGCCGTCGCCGACGTTCACCGGAGTCATGCTGGACCACTGCACCGTCGGCGCAACCTGCCATCCGCCGATGAAGCCGTCCACGAAGCGATTCGCATTGGAGAGGAACTTGCGATCCTTGCCGAAAGGCAACTGGTACACGGCGAACGTATTGATGATGTGGCGCGCGTCGTAGGCGGAGGCCGCCCAGCTCTGCTGGTCCATCCAGGCGTTCTGGATCACGCCGGAGAACGATCCGCCGCTTTCCGCGCTGGATGCCAGATCGACCGAGCGGCCGAAGGTATAGTTGAAGTCCATGGTCAGGCCGCTGCTGAAGCGCTTGCGGGCGGTCCACTGCATGGCGTAGTAATCGCCCTTGCCTACCGAGCTCCAGGCCGAGAGCGCCGAGAACTGTTGGTTGAAAATCATCCCCGGTCCGTAGATGCCGCAGGAGGGGCTGCAGTTGATGTCGATGTTCTGCAATGCCGACGTGTAGTCGGGAGAGAAGCCCGCGCCAAACTGCGTGTAGGCCTGCTGCGTGGCCGTCAGGCCCTTGCCGGCCAACCCAGGATACATGTCTTCCCAGAAGGAAATGGGCGCGACGCTGGAAGTCGCGGCGGGATTCTTGCCATTGTTGTAAAGAATCGCCAGTGCCTGCGCCGCCTGATAGTACGTCATGCCCGTCTTGGGGTCCTTCAGGTTGGTGGGCTGCGCCAGATCCTTATTCACCAGCGAGCGGCGCGATTGCCGCATGACGAACGCCCCCTGCACATACCAGCCATGCTCGAACTCGCGTCCGATGCTGACGTCGGTGTTCATGGTGTAAGGAGCTTTCAGGGTATCGTCGATGCTGTTGGTGATCGCGAACAGGTTCGGATACGTTGCCGGAAAGCCTCCCTTGGGAGCCGTCGGGAACAGGCTGGCGGGCGGCGAATAGAATCCTGTGTAGCGCGGCGCGGTGATGGACGTGAGCGAACTCGAAGCGTTGCTCAGCGAGGTCGCCAGGCCGAAGGCCGAAGACGCGTAGGTCTGCGCCAGAGGCTGGCCCATCAGATCGTAATACATGCCCCATCCCATGCGGATGGACGTCTTGCCGGGGCCTCCAAACAGGGCTTTCGAAAGGCCGCTATTGGTCTGCGGCGAATACGCCAGCGCGAAGCGAGGAGCGAAGTTTGTTAGGTGGTTCGGGTACAACGAACGCGCGCCGGGGGCGTTGCCCGCGATATAGGTGATCAGTCCCGCGCCCGCCTGCGACAATCCGGCGTTGGCCAAAGCGCCGCGCTGATAGAACCAGTCGCCGATGGACTGGTTGGTGGACGTCTGCTGTCCGTTGGCCTCATAAATCGGAGGCATGATGGAATGGCGAATGCCGTAGGTGACGGTCAGCCCACGCGTGACTTTCCAGGTATCCTGCGCGTACCATTCGAACTCCTTGTTCGCGAAGTCGCGCAGTACCGGAGCGCCCAGCGGCAGCGTGGTGCCATCCACCAGATAGTTGATGTTCTCGCTGCCCTGCGCCTGGATGCCAAGCAGCGTCGCCGCGGCGTAGGTGTAATTGGTGCGGAAGCCGCCCGAAAGATCGCTGGGCTGCAAGTCCTTGCCGGTTCCCAGCAGCCAGGACGGGTTCGAGCTGGTGCTGCTGTAAGAATGGGAGTAGCTGATCGAATTGTTCGAGACAAAGCGGAACACGCCGCCGACGCGGATGTCGTGCGCGCCCTTGGTCCAGGAAAGTTCGTCGGACGCCTGGTTCACCGGAATCTTGTGCACCGTTCCGGTGGTGGTGGGATAAATGGGCGTCAGACCGCGGAACTGCGAGTAGTTGCCAGAGAGAACGCCGGTGGTTTCCGGAGCGATGCGCGTGATACCGTAGCGCGCCGTGTTCACCAGGTTCGGTTTCAACACAGCGGTGTAGCCCACCGCGAGACCCTTGGCGTTGGTCAGCGACACCGACGAAGGAGCCTCGCCCGGGAACTGCGGCAGGCCGCTGGCATAATCGTTCTGCAACTGGCCGCGGACGAACAGCATATGCTTTCCGGCCGGATCGATGCTGTAGTCGATGCGCGAAATGTAAGTGTTCTGGGTGGCATGCTGCGGAGCGTTGAAGCGGTAGCCGATGAAATTCAAACCGTCGCCCAGGCTGGCGTCGTTGCCGTGCGGATATAACTGCAGCAGCGCGAGCGCGGCTGAATTGGTGCCGATGCCCGCCGGGTCCAGGGCCTTCAACTGCGCCGCGTTCACCGTCGTGGTGCCCCCGGCGGTATTCACGTATTGCAGAATGCCGTTTCGCATATTGTCGGAGGGAACTGTGGGCACGGAACTGGGCGTGCCGGCGCTGGCGTCACGGCGTCCCTCATAGTTGATGAAGTAGAAAAGGCGATTCTTCTTGAGGGCGCCCCCGGCCGAGCCGCCGAAGATGTTTACCAGCAAGGTGGGATTCTTCACGCCCGCCAGGTTGTTGAAGAACGTGTTGGCCGCCGTTTCCGTACCGCGGCGGTATTCGTACAGCGACCCGTGCAACTCGTTTGTACCGCTCTTGGTCACCAGCGCGATCTGAGCGCCGGAACTGCGTCCTTCATCGGCGTTGGCGTTGGTGGTCGTGGTGCGGAACTCCTGCGTCGAATCCAGCGTCACGCGCAACACGCTGGTAAAGGCGGCGCGCGCGTTCTGGTCGTTCACGTCGATGCCGTCAAGGGTCACGTTCGCCTGGTCGGATTTGCCTCCGTTCACGTTGCCGCTGGTGTTGACGCCGGGCTGAAACTGCAACAGCGCGGCGACGTTGCGGAGGTAGGACGGAATTTCCAGAATCTGCTGTGTATTGATGGCGTTGCCTATGGTGGCGTCCTGTGTGTTGACCTGCACCGCCGAGGCTTCAACGGAGACGGTAGTGGCCGTCGCGCCCACCTTTTCGAACGTCACGTTCACGGTGGTGGCCGTGCTCACCAACAGCTCAATATTGTTCACCAATACGTCCGAAAATCCAGGATGCTTGGCCGACAGTCTATACATGCCCGGCTGCACCGAAGGATAGTTGTAACGCCCGGCATTATCGGCTTTTGTGGATTGCTCCACGCCGGTAGCCACGTTGGTTAATGTTAACGACGCGGCAGGAATCACCGCCCCGGTTGGATCGGAGACGATGCCGCTGAGCGACGACCCCGATTGTCCGAAGGCAAACAGCGAGACGAGTAGAAACACCCCGGCCCTGAGCAAAAAACGCATACCACCCTCCCTAAAGTCTGAAAAAGTATTGCTGCCCCAACTCAAACCGCGACGGGCGGAACACAACCAGGTGTTAGATCGATCTCCATTTGATAACAGATCCGTGAGTCTGCGTCAACACACAATTGAAACCAAAGGAGGAAAAATGTAACCTGACGGCGAATTCAGTACGTCTATATACACCCGCACTTTGCATTTGCCACAATAAGATCATACAGATGACCGGATCCGAAACCCGCCAGAAATTTCTCGATTACTTTTCCTCCCGCAGTCACCGCGTGGTGCGCAGTTCCTCGCTGGTGCCCGCCAACGACCCGACGCTGCTGTTCACCAACGCCGGTATGAACCAGTTCAAGGACGTTTTTACCGGCCAGGAAAAGCGCGACTACTCCCGCGCCACCACCTCGCAGAAATGCGTCCGCGCCGGCGGCAAGCACAACGACCTGGAAAACGTCGGCTACACGCGCCGCCATCATACGTTTTTCGAGATGTTGGGCAATTTCTCCTTCGGCGACTACTTCAAGCGCGAAGCCATCGACTTCGCTTGGGAACTGATTACCAGGGATTACGGCCTGCCCAAAGATAAGCTCTACGTCACCGTGTTCCGCGAAGACGATGACGCCGAAAACCTGTGGCAGCAAGTCACCGGCATCCCGAAGTCGCGCATCTTCCGCCTCGATGAAAAAGACAATTTCTGGCAGATGGGCGAGACGGGTCCGTGCGGCCCTTGCTCGGAAATTCACTACGATTTGGGGCTAGAAGCCGCCGAGCCTGGGCGCGAAAAAGAGCAATTCCCCGACGACGCCGGCGGGCGCTTCGTCGAAATCTGGAATCTGGTGTTCATGCAGTTCGACCGCGACACCAGCGGCAAAATGACGCCTCTGCCCAAGCCCTCCATCGACACAGGCATGGGACTGGAGCGCATCGCCGCCGTGATGCAGGGCGTGATCTCGAACTATGACACGGACCTGATCAAGCCGATCATGTTCAAAGCCGCCGAGCTATTCAACAAGGCTCCGGGTGAAGATTCCCGCGTCGATACGGTCCTGCGCATCAACGCCGATCACGCCCGCGCGACGGCATTCCTCATCAACGACGGGGTGGTTCCGTCCAACGAAGGCCGCGGCTACGTGCTGCGCAAAATTATGCGCCGGGCGATGCGTAACGCTCGCATGATCGGCATCGCCGACCCATATTTATACCGCTTGACCGGCTTCGTCGCCGAACACATGCGGGACGCCTATCCGGAGATGATGGAAAGCATCCCGCGCGTCGCCCGCGTAGTCAAGGACGAAGAGCATCGCTACGCGACGACGTTCCAGGTGGCGGAAAAAGTGTTCCACGACGAGGCCAAAGGAGCCGTCGGCGGAGTGCTGCCGGGCATTGCGGCGTTCAAGCTGTACGATACGTACGGCCTTGCTCTCGACGAGCAGGAAGAAATGGCGCGCGAGTTCGGACTCGCGATCGACCGCGACGGCTTCGACGCGGAAATGGACAAGCAGCGCACGCGCGCTCGCGCGTCCTGGAAGGGTGCGGACAAAACCGTCGTCAATCCGATCTACCAATTGTTGCCGCGTACCGAATTCGTAGGACGCGAGACTCTGGAGGCCGAGGCCGAAATCACCGCCGTGATGCATCCTACAGGGCTGCCCACACCGGACCGGGAAGTAGAGATCACTCTGGACCGAACGCCCTTTTACGCCGAAGCCGGAGGCCAGGTGGGCGATACAGGCGTGCTTCTCTCACCGGAAACCGGTGACACCATCGCGCTTGTCGAAACAACGCGCTCGGGCGCCCCTGGCAAGAGCGTTCATAAGGTGAAGGTTGTCGGCGCCGTCGGAAAAGGTCAGATGGTGATCGCCAAAGTGGACGCGCAGGCGCGCCATTCCACGATGCGCAACCACACCAGCACCCACCTGCTGCAAGCCGCTCTCCGCAAAGTACTGGGCACGCACATCAAGCAGGCGGGCAGCGTTGTTGAGCCCTCCCGCCTGCGCTTCGACTTCACGCATTACACCGCAGTGGACGCCGACGAGTTGGCCGAGGTCGAGCGCGTCATGAACGAACAGATCCTGGCCAACAACGAAGTTACGACCAACGTCATGGATCTGGATCAGGCGCTGACCACCGGCGCGATGGCTTTGTTTGGCGAAAAGTACGGCGATAAAGTACGCGTCGTGTCCATCTCCGATTTCAGCAAAGAACTGTGCGGAGGCACGCACGTCACGCGCACCGGCGATATCGGCGTGGTGAAGATCGTCTATGAAGGCTCCATTTCGGCCGGTGTGCGGCGCATCGAAGCCATCACTGGCGAAGGCGCGCTCAAGCGTTTTCAGGACGCGCAGAAGGAGCTGGCCCGCCTTTCGAGCATGGTTCACGCGCCGGAAGCGGAACTGATCGAACAAGTCGAAAAGCTGCTGGCCAAGGAAAAGCAGCTCGAGCAGCAACTGGCGCAGCTAAAAAATAAGGCCGCGCAGGCCGAGGCCGCATCTCTGGAAACAGAGGCGCGGGATATCAAGGGCGTGAAAGTGCTGGCGGCGCAGGTCTCAGGCTTCGACCGCGCACAGCTCCGCACGCTCGTCGATTCGCTCCGGAATAAGTGGAAGACGGCTGTGGTCGTGCTGGCAACCGTGGAAGATGGCAACGTGGCGATCGTCAGCGGCGTGACCAAGGACATCACGGCAAAGGTCCACGCGGGCAAATTGGCGGGAGCGGTGGCGCAGGCCGTCGGCGGTAAGGGCGGCGGACGTCCCGACATGGCGGAAGCCGGCGGCAAGGATGCCGCTGCGCTTCCAGCAGCGCTCGCGCAAGTCTACGCGTCGGTCCAAGGGATGCTGTAAATGGAGCAATTCGACGTAGTCGTCGCGGGCGCAGGTCCAACAGGCCTCGCCTGCGGCATCGAACTGAAGCGGCGCGGCATCAAAGCCGTATTGATCGACAAGGGCTGCGTTTGCAACTCGCTCTACAACTATCCGACGAACATGGTGTTTTTCACCACGCCGGAGCTGCTGGAAATCGGCGACATTCCCATGACGTCGCTGAACGACAAGCCGGTGCGCGTCGAGGCGCTCAAGTATTACCGGAAAGTGGCCGAGCATTATGAGCTCGACATTCGCCAGTATCAATTGGTGAGCCACGTCTCAGGCGAAGACGGAGCCTTCGTTACGCACGCCACCGATCGCAACGGGCGCAACGTGGAGTACGGGTCGAAGAAAATGATTCTCTCCACCGGCTATTACGACGTTCCGAATCTGTTGAACGTGCCGGGCGAGAATCTCTCCAAGGTCATCCACTATTACAAAGAGGCGCATCCGTACTACGACCATGACGTGCTCGTTGTCGGTGCGAAGAATTCTGCCGCCATCGCAGCCTTGGAACTGCTGTGGACGGGCGCGCGCGTCACGCTGGTGCATCGCGGCGAAGGCATCCACAACAACGTAAAATACTGGATCAAGCCGAACATCGAGAATCGTATTAAGAGCGGGGAGATCGCGGCCCACTTCCGTTCCCATGTCACGCGCATCGATCCGGACACGGTCACCATTGCCACGCCTCAGGGCGAAAAGACCCTGAAGAACGATTTTGTTTTTGCCATGACCGGATACCGGCCCGACCTGAGATTCTTAGAAGCTCACGGCATCCGCCTGGACCCGGAGACCAAGCGGCCCTACACGAATCCGGAAACGCTGGAGAGCGACCGCAAGGGAATCTATCTGGCGGGAGTTCTCGTCGCTGGCATGCACACCAACGAAATCTTCATTGAAAACGGGCGATTTCACGGCAAAGTGATTGCCGAGGCGCTATCGCTCCTTCAGTAGCGCCTCGATCTTCGGGCGCAAGCCGGTGACGTCCTGCAACTCGGGCGTGCCCTTTGGGTCGCTCTGGGCGCGGATCATGCCTTTGCGGTCGATCAGCACCACCTGCGGATACACCCAGCGCTCCATCACGGAAATGCTCAGGAAATCCAGCACGTTGGTTGTCACGCTCACGCCGACGGGGAAGTTCGGCGCGTAGCGAGACTTAAATTCCTTCACCACGCTCTCGTTGGAGGTTTCCGGATTGAACGTGACGGCGAGCGCTTGCAGTCCTTCCGCGCCGAAAGCCTGCTGGAGCCCGGAAAATGTCTGCGAAGTATGCTGGCAGTGCGGGCAGGTGGTGGAGAAAAAGCCCAGCAGCACCACCTTCCCCTTATAAGCGGACAGCGGAGTCTTCCTGCCGCCCGGTTCGGCGATGGTGAAGCTGGGGGTCTGGCGCGGCACCGGAGGCTGGGCCAGCGCGATGACGGAGAACGTGATTAGTGCAAGAACGCGGCGCATTTTAGAGTCCCGTCTTTTTCGAAACCGTCTTGGCCCCAAGCAGAGCTTCGATCTTGGGACGAAGCGTCTCTTCCTTCTGCAGCTCTTCGGTACCCTTGGGAGCGCTCTGTTCCACCACCATCCCCTTGCGGTCGATCAACAGGATTTGCGGCACGAACCACGGCGTCTTGTCGTCGTAGCCCAGATATTTTTTCGCTTCCTCGCGAGTGGTCCAGCCCACCGGAAAATTGGGGTGGAAGTTCTCGACGAACGAGTTCAGCAGCATGTTGGCGTTATCGTTGAACGCAATGGCTATCGGCTGGAAACCCTTGGGGCCCAGTTCGGTGTTCAGCTTGGTTAACAGGCCGCATTCCGACTGGCAGTGCGGACACGTGGTCAGAATAAACGCCAGCGCCACCACTTTGCCGCGATAGGCCGACAGCAGGCTCTGTTTGCCGGACGCTTCGGTGATGGTGATTTCAGCTGCTTTGCGCGGTTGCGCCGCGACGGGAAACAGGGAAACGGCCAGCAAAAGGGCCGGAACGAAGGATCGAAACCGCATACTCAGGATCTTACCGCAGACCTTCGATACACGTCACGCCCGTGCCCGCGATTTTCAACTGAAATTTGCCCGAATCGCCCCTGCCGTAGACGTGGTCGGCGGTGGATTCGGTCACCGTCATGGTCTTCCACTTGCCCTTCATCACGCGCTGATAGGCGACGAGAAAGGCGCGCGCGGCGTCCGGCGACGCCCAGTCCGACGCATAGGTGAGCACGTTGTATTTGTCGCGCTTGTGCTCATAGAGTCGAAACGAACCGCCGCGCCAGCCGGCCGCCGTTTCGCGTCCTTCTCTCTCGCCGATGTACTGGCGCAGCAGCATGGAATGGTCGAACTCGCCCACGCTGCCGTCGTTCAGTAGACGGAACTCGCGCGCCTTGTCGAGCTTTGGCGTCACCGGGTCCTCCGGCTTGTTGTCCTCCAGATACGCTTCGGGATGCAAAATCTGCTGTGTGCTGCGCGGCGCGCGTTTGAAAATCTGGTCAAATGCCCCGCGCCCCAGTTTGCGATACACCGCGTCCTGAAACTTCATCCCTTCGTCGTAGGGAAACACCAGCGTGTCGCGCAGATATAAAGGTTCCTTCGCAAACACCGGAAACTCAGGATCGTCGCCATTGTCGTTGTCGGTCAGCTTCCGGATCATCTCCTGCGAAACTTCGCCCTTGCCTCCGTTGCGCTTTGATACATACGCCCAGGTGAGCCATGTGGCCTGCCCCTCCATCACCGCCTCGCGCGCGGAGGACGCATCATCGTCGGGCGAATCCTTGCTCATGTAGCGGCCCAGCGGGTGCTGCTGGTCTGCTAAAGCATGCGCCAACTCATGCACCAAGGCGACCCGCTGCTCCGACGCATCGGACGTGGAATCCAGCACAAACAGGCGCTTTTTCGAGTAATCGTAGTAGGCCGCAGCCTGCTCGCTGACCAGATCGACGGTTTCTTTCTCCAGGTTGAAATCCTGAGGAATGAAGCCGAACATCTTTAGCGTCAGTTCCTCGGCGTGGATTTCCTTGTGATTGGAGCCCTTCATGCGCGTTTCCACCTGGTGGCGGAACTGCTCCTTGGTGATGATTTTCGCCGGAACCTTGCGCTTGACGGGCCAGCCCGTGATTTCAGAAAGCGCCGAGGTCATCTGGTCCACTTCCTTAAATAGCTCGGTGGCGTTTTGCTGCGCGGAGACGAGGGAAGCTAGCAGCGCCAACAGGGCGAGACGAACGGCCATTGCTCCCACAGTAACATTCCCGTCATGGATACGCTAAACTGAAAGCTCAATGGCAGAAGACAAACTCTACAAAGCCGAATACATGGGTAGCGGCACCTTTATCATTTCCAAGCCCAAGCGCAAGGCGGCCAAACGCCGTCAATCGAAGCTCAAGCATCCCAAGGCCGGCGCGCGCAAGTAATCGGCGGTCCCTATGGTCCGGACAATCCTGCTCGTCCTCTCATTGGCCGCTGCGTCGTTGTTGCACGCCGACGACGCCAGCAAAGCGGCGAAGGCGGAGCAGTATCTCACCCTCATGAAAGTGGATGAGACCATGAAGCGGTCGATGGATCTGGTGATGAACCAGATGAAATCCGGGATGATGCAGCAGATCACCGGGCAAAAACTGACCGAAGACCAGGCGAAGATGACCGGAGAATTCGGAGACAAGGTCTTCAAACTGGTGTCCGACGCGCTTTCCTGGGAGAAGATCAAGCCGGACGTCGTGAAGCTTTACGCCGACGCTTACACCGAGCAGGAACTGGACGCGATCATCGCATTTTATAGGTCGCCAGTGGGCCAGAGCGTGGTCGCAAAACAAGCTGAGCTCCAAACGAAATCCGGCACCATGGTGCAGCAGCGCATGGCAGCGGTATACCCCGAACTCCAGAAGCTCTTGAAGGATTTCACCGCCCAAGCGGCCAAGAAATAGCTACGGCACGAGCCACAGCGTCAAATTCGCTTCTGTCCGCTGCGACTCCGACGCATGAACCGTGATCGCCCCCGCCTCCTCAACCGACACTTCGTCAATTTCCGTGAAATCGTAGGTCGAGAAGACGCGGTAATCGCCTGGCGGCAAGCCTGTGAATCTATAGCGACCGTCCGTGTCCGCAATCGTCGACTGATACCCCTTCAACGACCTGCGCCAGCCTTCATTGACGGGCCACAGAAACACGGGCGCGCCCGGTACGGGCTTTGTATCCTGGGTCACGAGGCCGGTAATTTGCCCGGCCATCTCCGATACCACCACGCGCACCTGTACCTGCGGGCGCATCTCGATGAACACATCGAACCACTCCAACGATTTTTCCACCGGCTGGCCGCGCCGAATCCCATACGGGCTTGCAATCGACTGGATGTACTGATCCGGCCCCGCCTGGGCCGCGAATTCCCAATGGCCCGGTGCAAGATTCGTGCGCGGCGTCTCGATTTTCTGTTCCTGTGCCGAATCGTAGAGGTCGGCGCGCCGCCCGGTGACTGTCGCCGGCTTGTTCATGTCGAAATTCACGCGAGGGATGGGCTGCAGGATCACCGTCGCCGACCTGTTCGTTTTATCGACGAACAATTCAATCGCCGCCGCCTCCTTCGGAACAAGTGCCTCGGCTTCGATTTCATAGAGCGCGGGCGAAAGGTCGGTGAATTGGTACTCCGAGCCGCAGCTCGAATTAGTCACGCGGCGCATCGTCTCCGAGGTCAGCGTCACCTTCACCGGGCCGTCGGTGCATTGCAGCCCGCCGCTCAGCGTGAACAAGCGCCCGAACTCGACGCGCACGTCGGCATCGAGCGTATCGTCGTCTAATCCCACATCGTAGGCGCGGGCGTCGCGCATTTCACGCGATTGCGGAGAGAACGTGGGCAGCACGCCGCTGCCGTCGTCGAGCGTGTGCGCCGCGCTTCGCACCCAGTATTTGCCGGACACCAGGCCGTGGATGCGATACACGCCCCGGTCGTCGGAGACGCCTTGCGCCACCACCCGCAACGGCAGTTTGGCGCGATATGCCACCACCGGAACGCCCTCAATGCCGACGTTATTCTCGTCCAACACCCGCCCGGTGATCGCGCCTTTGCGATGCATGCGCAACTGTGCGAATACGTCAGAATCCTTCGTTACGAGAATCGGCGTGCCTTGGCCGTTCGGCCGGCGCTGGCCGTAGGCGCCGGGAAAATAGCCCTCGCGTGTCGAAATCAGGAAATAGTAGCCGTCGGGAACGTTGAAAAAAACGAACTGCCCGGCCGATCCGGTGCGCAACTGCATCTGTCTCTGGTCCGCATTATCGGCGCGAGGCACAGGCACCAGCTGCACTGACGTGCGCGCGAGTGCGTAGCTCGATGCGTACTCCATCACGGTGCCCTGCACCACTCCGGCAATGCCCGAAGCGGCCAGCAGCCAGAAACACACCAGTATCCTCATCTTCACCATTGACGATACGAAAACCAGAAGCGTGGAGGGAACCGCTGCGGTTTGGTGGGGTCGCTCCTTTTAAACGAGCGGGTGGGGCGATATGGTGGGGTTATTAAGGATGTTCAGGCAAGATGTGTGGATGCGAGCGGCTCCCTCATAGGCTCTGGTACGTGCTCAGACTAAGGCGGTGCGCCGGGCGTTTGCTCCGGGTGAAGCGCGTATCCCATTGAATCCGCGCGAAATAGAGCTGCGGAACTAGGGTGATAAAGCGTAAATATTTTTCATAGACGCCACTTCCCCGTCGATGAATTTAGAAGGCAGCGCATGGCACGGTTCATCAATCACTCAGGCCGCACCTTCTTTTTGATATGGGCTTCCATTGGGACGCTGCTCGCCGTGGCGCAGATCTCGGGCGCGATGCGGACCAACGCGTTCCAAACGTTGCTGGGCGGACTCATTCTATCGGTTGGCTTGTCCCGGGCGGTCTCCTATTTCCGCACCGCGGCATGGAGCGATCTGATGCGCGCCGTGCAGGACAGCGAACGCGGCGGCGTTCTGGTGCCGAATTTCCCGGAAAGTAGCCAGCTTCCCGAAGTAAACCGCTTATCGGCGGCGTTGAACGGTGCGGCCCGGTCGATTCTTGCGTCCCAGCGGGACCTGGACCGGGCCTACCTGCAGTTCGTCGAGACGATGGCGCAGGCGTTGGACGCGCGGGATCCTTATACGGCGGGCCACAGTCTGCGTGTCGCGGACTATTCCTACAAACTGGCGCTGGCCATGGGCATGTCAGGTGAAGAAGCGGAGACCATCCGCGTTGCCGCACAGCTACACGATATTGGCAAGATCGGCATTCCCGACGTCGTGTTGCAAAAGCCGGGCGCCTTGACGCCGGAAGAATATGGGCTGATCAAGCTGCACCCCCAAATCGGGCGCAGAATTCTGGAAAAGGTCGGACGCTTCGACCGGTTGTTGGCAGTGGTGGAACTGCATCACGAAAATTACGACGGCACGGGATACCCGTACGGGCTGGCCGGAACGCATTTGCCGATCGCCGCGCGCATCGTGCACGTGGCAGATTCGTTCGACGCCATGACGACGACGCGTTCCTACCGCTCCGCGCTGCCGATCCGCAGCGCCGTGCATGAAATCGAGCGCAACGTTGGACGCATGTTCGATCCGGTCGCCGCAAACACGTTCCTCAGGTTGCTGGCCGACGGTGAGATCGAGACCGGATCGCTGCGTGCGGCCGGAGAGCCCCGCCAGATTGAGACCCGCGAACGCCTGGCCGTCTAAGCCCCTGCGTCAAAGTATTCGTCGCCCGCGCGCCTGGGAAATTCAGCGCCCCTTGCGCAGCCCTCCCCTGGAGGCTCGCGCCAGGGTTTTAGTCTACGCGAAAAAAGTACTGTCTCCATGAAAGAAACCAGGCCTAGATTCCGCTTGCCGTAATGATAAGTGATGTATTGACAAACCGGAGGGTACCGCCGAATCCAGGTACCAATGAACTGAAGGAGCCGATGACGATGAGATTTCCGACCTGGACGATGGGGCGTATGGCTGCCCTTGTGCTGGCATGCGCTTTCTCGGCGGTGTGCCAGGCGAGTCAGACGACCTACCAGTGGGTGGGGCCGTGCACGAGCATTTGCACCGGCAACGCAACCGCTACGCTGGTCTTGCAGAACTACACGCCGGGCGCCACCATTACTGCTTCGAATTTCGTCAGTTTCTCGTTTACGGAAACCGCGGGTAGCTTCAGCATCCCTCCTGGACCATTGGACCAGATCGCGGGATCGCTGCCGGCTTCCCTGCCGGGAAACGCCAGCGTGGTTGTCCAATCCGGTATTAACGAATTAATTACCGGCTCTTTCTTCTCCAACAGCAATCCGGGCGCGTGGTGCGGGGGAGTGAATTGCGAATCAACAAGTGTTCAACCGTTCGCCGCACAAGGGGTTTCCGGCACGTGGAGCGTCGCCACCGGTGCGCCGCCTCCTCCTCCGCCTCCGCCAACCACCCCCGCGCCGGCGACCATCCTGCTCTGCCTGATGGGACTCGCGGCGATGGGCGGGGCGCTGCTGAGGCGGCGGGCCAGCGGCGCGGTGTAAGGGCGAGCCGTTCCGTACTACTCGGTATTCGCGGCGCGTCGAATGTCGCGTCGTACCGTCCTCGTCTGGCTGAGCCAAGCCTCGGCCGTTTCGTTGTTCGCGGCTGACGGTGGCGATGGAGACTCCCAGCACCAGGTAACCGCACGCGTTCAGTTGAAATACCGGCGCAAATCTTCCGGACGATAGCAATGCGCGAGGGCCGTTTCCCGCTCAATCCGGCCTGCTCGCACCAGTTCCGCCAGGGACTGCTCCATGGTCGTCATGCCCTCGGTTCGTCCCGTGGAAATGGAGCTATAAAGCTGGTGATCTTCGCCCTTGCGGATCAGGCTTCGCACGCCGCTGGACGCCATCAGAATTTCCACCGCCGGAAACCGTCCGCCCGATGCGCCCGGAACCAGTTGCTGCGCCACCACCGCCAGCAGCGCGAGCGATAGCTGCTGCCGGATCTGCGGCTGATGCGCCGACGGGAACGAATCGAGAATGCGCGAAACAGCCTGCGAAGCGTCGTTGGTATGCAGTGTCGACAGCACCAGATGTCCCGTTTCCGCCGCCGTCAGCACTGTGGAAATGGTCTCCGGGTCGCGCATCTCACCCACTAAAATCACGTCGGGGTCCTGGCGCAAAATACTGCGCAGCGACGTGGCGAAATCGGGCGCATCGCGGCCCACTTGAATCTGCTCGATCACACACGATCGATTTGTATGCACGAACTCCACCGGGTCCTCGATTGTCACCACATGATCGCGGCGGTTGGTGTTGATCAGTTCGAGCAGCGCAGCCAGAGTCGAGCTTTTTCCGCAGCCGGTCTGCCCCGTGATCAGGATCAGCCCCTGCCGCGCCTCGGCCAGCTTGCGCAGTGCCACGGGCAAATGGAGCGATTCGAGGGTGGGGATCTTTTCCGGCAGCAGACGGATGCTTCCGGCGATGGTGCCGCGCTGATGATGCACGTTGGCGCGAAAGCGCCCGATGCCTTCGCGGCTGAAACACAGATCCACCGATTTGGCGCGGTGCAGTTCGTCGAGCTGCTCCTGAGTCAGCACCGGCAGCAGCAGCTTGCGTATTTCCTCGGCTTCCAGCGCGGGGCCGGCAGGCGTAAGGGCCCCCGCGATCCTCAGCATGGGCGGCGCGCCGGCGATCAGCAGCAGGTCGGAGGCGTTTTTGCGCACTGCGGGGATCAGCATCTGATCGAGCGACGCGGGATTCTGCGCCACCGTCGCGGAGGAGCCCGGCGCGGCCCGGTTCAACTCCGCGACAATTTGCGCCAGTTCGTCCTCGTAAGGCATCGCTTCCAATATCCCACCAATTATGTGGCGCACGCGTCCACGCGTGCAGCGTCGACGTTCGCGTCGACGAAAAACGCGCTCGACCAGCGATAGGCTTCCGGGGATGCCGCCAATCCCGCGCAAACTGGGTTCTTCTCGATGTAAGCTCCAATCTTTAGAAACTCATCGGCATCGCGGACCCAATGGTCGTAGGACTCCTTCTGCCAAAACGGTTGCCCCGTTCTGTTCAGCAGCCGGTTTGCCTCGCGAGCCGTGTATCCCTTGAGCGACCGCATCAACCTCGCGACCTCCATTTTCGGGAGGATCAGCGCGTGGACGTGATTCGGCATGATTACAAACGGTCCTAGCTCGTAGCGGCCCCATTCCGCGCCTACCTTCAGGGCTTCTTCCACTAGAGCGGCAACTTTGTCACCCAGAACCCCACCCCGCGCGGCATCTAGCCGCCGATCCATCCACCGGAATGCCTCTCCCGCCGACGCCTTGCCTGGCGGAGCGAACTCGTCCGTACGGAGAGCGCCGTGAAGGCACCACGTGAGGAACAGCCAGCGGCCCTCAGGATAAACGTGTGGCAGTCTGCGGCGTGTTGCCGTCATAGCTCAGCAGTGTGGGAACTTCGGGAAAATTCTGCGTCGACGCAAACGTCGACGCTGCACGCATGGACGCGTGCGCTACGCAACTCCGTTAATGGAGACCGTTAGAAATCGTTTCGTGGCCGGATTGTAGGAGGCTTGCCAATAACAGGATCCCCCGTCAGACACGCTGATCAGGTGTTCGCGCCAGTTACGGGCGTCGGCGAAATGGCAAAGCGCGTTCACGTAGCTGAGAAAGGCTCGCTTCCAGACCGTCGATATCGGCCTTCGACGGCTGCCAGGAGCCCTTCCACATACTCCTGGCTTCGCTCGACGGCAATACAACGAACAGCGCGGGTTGCTGTCCGTTGCAGACCGCCGCGAGGAACAGACTCGCGAGAAAGGGCGTCAGTCTGGCTATCATTTGTGCCCCACAAAAATGCCCTTTGGGATCATCCCGTGGACGCCCACCGTTCCATCCACGAGCTGCGTGATATCGAAATCGACCGCGATGCTCGACAGTTGGTAAGCATCTTCGCGGGAGAGGTCCTTTTCGCTCATCAGAAACTCGATGGATTCATGCACGCAAATCTTCGCGGCCTCCGTCAGGTCCTTATCGATGCCCATCACGATCCAGTGCGTAGGCGTTTCCGCGCGCGGCCATTTCAAGTGCATGTCTTTATGCAGGACAAACTGAAACACACCCGTCAGCGACGTTTCCATCGCGGTGATGTCCACTTCGCCATTGCCCATACCGGCGTGGCCGTCGCCCACTTCGAACAAAGCGCCAGCGGCGTGAACAGGGATGAACAGCGTCGTCCCGGCCACCAGTTCTTTGTTATCCATATTGCCCGCGTGGATGCCGGGAGGCGCGCTGCTGATCTTGCCCATGGCCTCCGGCGGCGCGACGCCCATGCTGCCGAAAAACGGCTTCAGAGGCACGTCGATGCCGGGGGCGAAGTGGCCGATCATCTTCTGACGGTCCAGTTCAATGATGCGCGACTTGTTGGCTGCGAACTCGCCCTTTAGAAACCCGCTGTTCGGGCCGAAGCTGTTGAACGCGTAATCCGAGCGTAGGCGAATCTCCTTAATTCTCACCTCCAGCACATCGCCGGGCATCGCGCCCTCAATCGCAATCGGCCCGGTCAGCGGATGGCCTCCCGGACCCTTCGCTTCCCTGGGAACCTCGGCGTACAGGCGGCGGATGTCGGCCTCGACGCGCTCCGGTTTCAGGCCGGCGCGTTCCAGCGTGGCGGGGTTACCGACGGAAACACACTCCACCGTCACCATATCTCCACTTTTTACGGTCAAAACGGGCTTGGCAGCCGACCAATAGTAGCCCCAGGCCACGGTTTCGGGCGTGATTTTGAGTAAATGATCCGCTGCGGCGAGATTTCCCGCGATAACTAGAGTTAGGAGTAGGGCGCGTTGCATGATTGTCTATCTTGCCACACAAATGCGATTGCGGATTGCGCCTAATCAGAGTAGAGTTGATCGAACGGAGAAACTATGGCTTTTTGCCCCAATTGCGGTACCGATTCACCCGGAAAGTTCTGCGCCAAGTGCGGCTCTCCCATGCCTGATCCGGCTACGCCCGGTGGTGGCTACGCGCCTCCGCCCGCCGCGCCCGTCGCGCAAGCAGGAGGCCTGGAGGAAAACGTCGCCTCCGCGCTGTGCTATTTCTTTGGCTGGCTGACTGGCGTGCTGTTCCTCGTGCTCGCCCCCTACAACGCCAATAAGACTGTCCGTTTCCACGCCTTCCAGTCGATCTTTCTGAATGTCGCGATGATTGCGCTGTACATCGGCATGGCGATTCTGGGAATTATTTTGCACTACATCCCGGTGCTGGGCGCGATCCTGTCCCTGCTGATCTGGATTGTCATGGGCTTCGGCTTCTTCGGCCTGTGGCTGTTCCTGATGTACAAGGCGTACAACAAGGAAAAGTTCGTTCTGCCAATCATCGGACCGCTGGCCGAAAAACAAGCGGGAGCCTAAACACCCGCCGCCGCGTCTTATAGTAAAGATTGAGACTCTTTACAATATTGTTGTGCCTGGGCGCGGCGGCGTTTGCCCAGATTCCGAAAATAGACGTCATCGATTTCTACGGGCTTCATAAGGTCACGGCCGCCAAATTGCGTGATGCGCTGAAGGCTAAGGAAGGCGACCCTCTACCTGCCTCCAAGGGCGACGCCGAGCAGCGCATCGACGACATCCCCGGTGTGGTGGAATCGCATCTGGAAGCAGTTTACGATGCCGGCAAGACTATCCTGTACATCGGGATCGAAGAACCTGGCGCTGCGCATTTCGAATTGCGCGAGGCTCCCGAGGGCGACATTCGCCTGCCGGACCTGATCGTCGCCGAATACCGCAGCTTTGTCAATGCGGCGGCCGCGGCGTCACGCAACGGGATCACCGCGGAGGATTTGACGCAGGGGCACGCCCGCTCTGCCGATCCGGCCACGCGGACCATTCAGGATCGTTTCCCGCTATTCGTCACCGAGCATTTGAAAGAAGTTCGCGATGTGCTGCGCAATTCCAGCGACGAAGATCAGCGCGCCATCGCGGCCTACATCATCGGCTACGCGGCGAACAAGTTGGACGTAGTGAACGATCTGCAATACGCGCTGCGCGACGCCGACGCCGGGGTTCGCGTCAATGCCACGCGCAGTCTGGTCGCCATCGGCGTTCTTGCCAAACTCGAACCGGCCATCGGAATCAAGATTTCGCCCACGTGGTTCATCGGGATGCTCAACTCCGTTTCCTGGACGGACCGCACGCGCGCCGTGGCTGCACTGGACGTCTTGACCGAGAAGCACGATCAGGCCATGCTCGATCAAATCCGCGAAGGAGCGCTCGGTTCGCTTGCGGAAATGGCGCGCTGGAAGACGCTGGTGCATGCGCTGCCGCCGTATCTGCTGCTTGGCCGAGTCGCCGGACTGCCGGAAGATCAAGTGAAAGTCGCGTGGGAGCGCGGCGACCGCGAATCCATCATCAAGCAGGCGCTGGGTCTCTCCGGAAAAAAGAAGAAGTAGAATAGTAGGTTCTTATGCCTAAAAAAAGAATTGGGATTCTCACAGGCGGCGGCGACGTCCCCGGCCTGAACTCTGTGATCAAAGGCGTGGTTTACTCCGGCACGGAAAACGATTGTGAAGTGGTCGGTATCCGTCGCGGGTGGGAAGGGCTTACCCACGTCAACTTCGACGACGCGGCCAGCACAGCGCGCTACATTCTGCCGCTGGATCGCGAAATCACCCGCTCGGTGGACCGCACCGGCGGAACATTTTTACATTCGAGTCGCACGAATCCTTCGAAGATGAAGAAGTTGCCGGCGTTTCTGGCCAACGAAAATTTCCCGAAGACGGGCGAGACATGGGACATGAGTTCGCGCGTGCTGAAGAACATTGAAACGCTGGGCCTGGATTACCTCATCGCCATCGGCGGCGACGATACGCTCAGCTACGCCGCCAAGCTAGACAAACTGGGCATGAAGGTCATCTCCATCCCCAAGACGATGGACAACGACGTTCGCAACACGGAATATTGCATCGGCTTCTCGACGGCGATCACGCGCGCCACCAGCGCAATTGAGCGCCAGCGCACCACCGTCGGCTCGCATGAGCGCATCGGTATTTTCCGCGTGTTCGGGCGCGACGCCGGATACACCGCGCTTTACACCGCGTTTGCCAGTTCCATCCGCTGCTGCATCCCGGAATATAAGGTGAACCTCGATAAACTCATCGGGCTGCTGGTCACCGACAAGCGCAACAATCCCAGCAACTATTCGCTGCTCGTCATCTCCGAGGGCGCCGAGTGGGAAGGCTACACGGTGCAGGAATACGGTGAGCCCGACGCCTATGGTCATCGCAAAAAGGCCAGCGTCGCCGAGGCGTTGAGCGCGGAGGTGCGCAAGCGCTCCGGTGAAGAGTCCATTGTCAGCGATCTGACCTACGATCTTCGCTCGGGCGAGCCGGATTTCGTCGACAAGATGGTGGCGTCCGCGTTCGGAGCCATGGCGCTGGATGCCGTACTGGAAGGGAAAAGCGGATTGATGACGGCTCTGGTCAACGGCTGTTATCAGATGGTCCCGATTCCCGATCCGAAGCTCGGGCCGCGCAAGGTGGACGTCGCGTCCATGTATAACACCGACCGCTACCGCCCGATTTACGGCAACAAGACCGGCCTCCCGATCTTCTTTATTAAGGCCTAGAGTTGGGCTTTTTCGACAGGTTCCGCCAACAGCCGCGCAAAGCGACCATGGCGGAACTGCGCGCGTTCTTCAACGACGCGGCGTCGAGCGAGGAGCATTACCCCTCCACGATCGACCCGCGTATTTTCCACGTCAAACTGGTGCTGGAGCATCTTGGCGACCTCGCGGGCAAGCAGGTCGCCGACGTCGGATGCGGCAAGGGCCGCTTCGCGCGCATTATCAAGGAGCGTTACCCCGCCGCCCGCGTCTGCGCCATCGACATTGCCGAGGCCATGCTCCAGCGCGTGCCGGAAGGCGTCGACAGGGTCGCCGCGGCCATGACGCAACTGCCCATCGCTACCGGATCGTGCGACGGCGCCTACGCCACGGAATCGCTGGAGCACGCCGTGGATATTCCCCAGGCGGTTGCCGAACTGTGCCGGATCGTCAAGCCTGGCGGACGCATCGTGATTATCGATAAGGACATCAAGGCCTGGGGTCGTCTGGAAACTCCGGCCTGGGAGCGCTGGTTCGGCCGCGGCGAACTCGAAGGGCTGCTCTCCAAACACTGCACCGCAGTCTCTAGCCGCCCGATTTCGTACTGGGAAGAAATAGAGCCCGACGGGTTGTTCCTGGCGTGGATGGCAGTGAAATAAACCGCGGTCACTTCACCGCAATGTGGTTCTTCTTGGCCTCAACCTTGGCCGGGTCGATGGCTTTCCCCAACTCCCGCCAGTCTTTGAAGTCGCCATTTTTCTCGCGATACTTAACGATATCCGCGGCTTCGGCATCGGTAAATCCTACGCTTGCGGCGATTTCGGCGGCTGTGGCTTTGTTTACATTGATCCGGCCGAAGTTCTTCGTTAAGTAGGTCACGACGGTCTCAAACTGCGCGTCGGTGCCGTCCGCGCCGCGCTCGATCATCTTGTCAATCGTCTTCTGCCAGCCGTCCCTGGTATGGTTGTCCATGGTCACCACGCTGGTGTCGTGGCAATCCTGACACAGCTTTAAGACCACGTCTTTGCCGGGGCCGTCGGGCAGGTCCTGGCTTAGCAAGAGTAAGAGGAACACCATAGACAACCCTAAGTTTATCAGTTGGGGATAGTACCTGAGGCTACCCTTGGCCCTTGTAAAAGTACCGGACGATTTGGGAGGTTGTGTCTATTCCAGTAACCCGCCCAGGTCTCTTAAACTGATGGAGCCATGGAACTCGGCCAACATCAGCTTCAATTACTCGTCAGCGTCGTGCTGATCGTGTGCGCGGCCTGCGTCGCCCTGATCTGCGATTTTTTGAAAGGGAACAACGAACAGCTTCGCGAACTCACGCTGGAGCTGAAGGTCCGCAGGGATGCGGAGCGCAAGCGCGCCCGCCCGCTGAACCCCTCTCTGCCTCAGCCAGCCCAGGCTTCGATGGCTCAGCCGGTTCCGGCTGCTGAGGTTGCCGCGCCAGCCCAGGGACCAGCCGTGGAGACGGCGGTCAAGCGTGCCGAGCGCAAGCGGACCGCCAATTCCGAGGCTCTGGCTGCCATGGAACGCGGGGCGATTTTGGCCCATAGCGGCGGACGCGTCCGTTCCGCTCCTCAGGCTGAGTCGAAACCCGAATTTACCCCAGTGGAAGTGGTCGCGAAAGCTGCCCCGGCGGCTTCTGGCATCAAAAAGGACTGGAGCTCGATCCTTAGCCGAAAGGCTCCGGCGCGGGTCGAACAGGCTGCTCACGCCGATCTGCTGTCGCAGGTGGTGGCCGCCACCAACTCCGCGCCTGTGGGTGAAGCGGTTCTACCGGCAGGTTTTCAGGATGGCTATGTTCTGAATAACTTGGTGAAGAGCCACCAGCCCGTCAGCGGACTGGTAGTGTCCATCGGCGTCAACGCGCTGCGTAGCTCGGAAGGCGCACTGCCGGATTCCGTGCACCAGTTGGTGGCGTCACTGATTGGGCCACACGATTTCGCCGCCCAGAGCGCTAACGACGAATTCCTGTTGATCTATCCCGAGGAACGCGGAGCCTCCGCCCAGCGCCGCCTTAGCCAGATCGCCCAGCAGTTGTGGGATTTCCAGTTGCGCTCGCTCGGCTCCATCCAGATTCTGTTTAGCTGGGGTGGGGTTGAGGTGCGCAGCGAATCCATCGACGAAGCCATCGCCTCAGCCAGCGAGCGGATGCAGGAAACCAAGCGCGGACGGAAACTGTTCACCATGCCGGCGCAGGGTCAGACAGGCGATGCCCCGCTGCGTCAGGCCGTCTAAAGATATTTCGATACTCAACGATTCTCCTCCCCCGCCTCACGCAGTCACAAGTGTTTGGCGCCGGGCTCGGATAGGCGCCCCGGAAGCGTCTGGCGTTAAAATAACGCCCCGAAAACGCCAACGAACTGTTTTTGAATCAGCGGCTTCCTATTTTCAATCCGCAGAGGGCGCGTCCCTCCTCGTGCAAAGTGTAGATGGGGGATTGCGGGGTTTGGGGCGAGTGGAAGTGCTATCTCACTTGGTCGGAGCGGGTTCTCGGGAAAGCTCGTCCGATCTTTAGGGAACGGGCCGTCATGCGTCCGGCCGGTTGTCGGGCGCGCTTAAAACGTCGAGTTTCGCGAAGGTGACACACTGGTGCGTCCCAAATCGCTGCAAGGCGCCGATTCGAAGTGCTCAATTCAGGCTGTCCGCTTCCAGGCTGTCTTTTTCCAGGCTTTCACAGGCTTTCACACAGGCTTTCAGGACGGGACAGTCAGAATCGACGTATTTGAAATTGCGGCCAAACAGACAGTCAGCTCCGTCCCCGTCATGACTTTAGCCCACAGCCGCCGCTTTTTCGAAGCTCCAGCGCCTCCACTGACGATGAAACTGCCGCTCGATCTGCTCTATGAACTCTTCCTCGCCGAATGGACGGCCGGCATAGGTGCAGCGCCGCAAGAGGTTCAACTGGCTATCGCCGTCGGCCGAGGCGTGCATTTCGCGCCAAGTCGCTGCTCCTCCGGCCCGTTGCCAGAAGCCTCCGTCCAAGGTGCTGGCGAGTTCCGGCGCACGCGTGCCCAGATGCGCCGCCGCGCTCGACCAGCGATATTCTTCCGGACGCGCCGCCATCGCCGCCCGCACTGGATTGGCCTCCACATAGCGCAGCGCGATCCACAGGTGGCGCTCCGATAAAGGACAGGAATAAAAGCGGTTTTGCCACAAGTGCCCAGTCCGGCCGAGCCCCGCGTTCACCGCCTGCGCGTACGCCCCATGAACCCGGCGGAACAGCACGGCCAGCGAATCCGCGCGCTCCGGCACCACCACAAGGTGCACGTGATTCGACATCAGGCACCAGGCCAGAACGTGGACTCCGGCGTCCGGACAGTTGCGCTCCAGCAAGCCCAAATAGGTTTTGCGATGCGCTGCCGAGAAGAATACCTTTTGCCGGTTGCTCCCGCGCTGCGTAACATGATAGGCGAGTCCAGGGAGAATACAGCGGGCGTTACGTGACATAGGATACTCACGTAGTGTCGCCAACCCCCGATTCCTCTCAAGGGGACGGAGCCGACCGCTCTGTTTGAGCACAGTTGAGATGCGTCGATTCTGACTGTCCCCTTCGGCCCCCTTCGGCCCCTTCGGCCGATTGAAGTAGCCGGTGAACTTTTCTGTGTTGTTCCCCGTCGCCGACGGCTTTTCTTGGCCCCACGGATAGTATTTGCCGAACGAGCCGAGGCGGTCGCTGCCTGTGAATGCCGGGGAGTTCCCTGCGCCTTGCACTTTGGCGATTTGTTTGCCACCGAAGTAATAATTCGCTGTGGCCAACGCCGCCGTCAGCGGAGGCGGAGTGTTGGTGTACTGGATGGTGGGATCGCCGGTCAGGTTATAGTCGCCGAGCTTCTGGCCGGTGACGCTCCAGAACGTGATCGTGTCCTGGGTCAGGCCGCTTCCGGTGTTGATTCCCTTCCAGATGCGCTTATTGCCCGGCGCGTAGGAGTATTGCACGCCTCCTGTGGCGGAGACGATCCGGTTGGAAACGTCGAACGCGTAGTTGGCGTACACGCCGTAGCAACCGGAATAAACCTGAGAGCCCCAGATGTTGCCGTTGGCGTCGGCGCAATCGGTGGTTTGCCGGTTGTTCGACGGGTTATAAGAGACGCTCAGCGACGGAGCTGTGCCCGCCGTGACGGTCTGAGATTGGAGATTGCCGAATCCGTCATAGCCGTAGCTCTGGCCCCACGTGCCGCTGGTGGCTCCGGCGCTCGCCAAGCGGTTCAGCGCGTCGTAGGCGTAAACGACCTGCTCGCCGCTGATGTTGTCCGTCTGGCCGGTGATCTTGCCGTTGTTTTGCGTGGCCGAGTAGGAGTAGGTCAGGTTGACCGAGTTGTTTGAAAGGCCGACCAACTGCCCCATCACGTTATAGGAACGGCTCTCGTTGTAGTAGCCTGCGATGGTCAGCAAGCGATTTGCGGGATCGTAGGTTGTGCCGGAGATGAGCGTGTTCGACGCGGCAAGGTCCGTCATCGTGTTCAACCGGCCCATGGTGTCGTAAGCGTAACCGAGATACGGACCGGGCGTGGTCGTTGTCCCGTAATAAGCGCTCCAGGTTTGCGACTGCGGATACTGCACCTTCGTCATTCGGCCCTCGTTGTCGTAAGTGTAACTCGATTCCAGGTCGGTTGAGCCCCGGCCTGGCGCTGTTTCGCGCCGTCATACACTACTACAGCTGTGTGG
>Ga0075030_100000942_pt1 | contig 26124 bp, 24 predicted proteins | sample LitLauG_LLR_2012_FD_71393 | JGI IMG/M metagenome (GOLD analysis project Ga0075030, IMG submission 71393) | Freshwater sediment microbial communities from Pennsylvania, USA - Little Laurel Run_MetaG_LLR_2012 | ecosystem: Environmental > Aquatic > Freshwater > Creek > Sediment | place: USA...
CCTACGACCTGCCCGAAGGGGAGGAGCCGTTCCTCGACGACACCTCCTACTACGACCCGCCGAACTGCACGTTCCCGTTCGGCACGCACGTCGCCGTCGTCGAGGTCGACGCCGAGACGGGCATGGTCACCCTGCGGCGGCTCGTCGCCGTCGATGACGCGGGCCGGATCATCAACCCGCTGATCGCCGAGGGCCAGGTCCATGGCGGCTTGGCCCAGGGGGCGGCACAGGCGCTCCTCGAGGAGGTGGTCTACGACGCCGACGGCAACCCGCTCACGACCAACTTCGCCGACTACGCCGTCATCTCCGCCGCCGAGCTGCCGTCCTTCGAGACGGTGCATGTCGAGACGCCGACGCCGCGCAACGATCTCGGCGCCAAGGGCATCGGCGAATCGGGGACGATCGGGGCCACACCGGCCGTGCACAACGCGGTCATGGACGCGCTCGCCCACCTCGGCGTACGGCACGTCCCGATGCCCACCTCGCCGGAGCGGGTCTGGCGGGCGCTCGCCGAGGCCCGCGCCAACTGACGGCCGGGGTCCGGCCGTCATGGGCCCGCGTCAGACCATGCCGGCCCGGGTCAGCGGCATCCCGCTGGTGCCGTCGGGGTATGGCTTGATGGCGAGCACCTGGTGCACCGCGATGATGTTCAACTCGAAGCTGATGATCGCCCCGAGCATGTAGAGGTACCAGATGCGGGCTCGCACCTCGCCGACCAACCCGACCGCCTCGTCCCAGTGGGCGCGCAGGTTGTCGACCCATCGACGCAGGGTCAACGGGTAGTGCTCGCGGAGAGACTCGACGTCGCGGACCTCGAGCTCCACCGACTGCATGGCGGCGGCCACGGCGGCGACGTCCTCGAGCTCGCCGTCGGGGAAGACGTAGCGCGCCGAGAAGGAGTGGCGGTCGAAGACCGCGCCGTCGGGTGTCGAGATGGCGTGGTTCACGAAACGGCCACCGGGCTCGAGGACCCCGGCGAGCACCTTGAAGTAGGCCGCCATGGCGACCCGCCCGACGTGCTCGAACATGCCGATCGACGAGATCGCGTCGAAGCGGTCGGTGCCGGCGGCGAGGTCGCGGTAGTCCTGGAGCCGGATCTCGACCCGGTCCTCGAGCCCGGCCTCTGCCACCCGCTTGCGGGCCAGCTCGTGTTGCTGCGTGGAGACGGTGATGCCCACGGCCGTCGCGTCGAAGTGGGCTGCGGCGTGCATGGCCATGCCGCCCCAGCCGCAGCCGACGTCGAGCAGGCGCTTGCCGCGACCCAAGCCGAGCTTGCGGCAGATGAGGTCGTACTTGGCTGCCTGCGCCGTCTCGAGGAGGTCCCCGGGGTCGGCGAAGCGGGCGCAGGAGTAGGTCATCGACTCGCCGAGGACCAGGCGGTAGAAATCGTTGCCGACGTCGTAGTGGTGGGCGATGGCCGCGGCGTCGCGCTCCTTGGAGTGGCGCCCGCCGCGCAGACGGGCCTCCTCCGCCGGGCGAGGCAACGGCCGGCCGATGACCCCGAGGCGGGCTCCGGCCGCGAGGGTGCTCGCCAGGGTCCGCACCCCGATGCGCAGATCGTCCGGTGCCTCCTGCACGATGCTGCGGAGGGCGGCGATGGCGTCGCCTTCGATGTCGGCCTCCCCGAGGATGAAGGCTCGTCCGAACCCGACCTCGTTGGGGGAGTAGACGATGCGGCGCACGGCGTCGGGCGTGCGCAACACGATGGTCGCCGGCCCGTCGTCAGGACCCAGGTGGCTGCCGTCCCAGAACTGGACCCGGACCGGGAGGCGATCGCCGAGAACCGCCTGGACCAGGGGTGCGAGCGCGTCCGCGGCCCGGGGGGCCCGGCGCGATGTCGAGGAAGTGACCGTGCGCGGCATCCCCCCAGCCTTGCACGGCTCCGGCCTCTGCGGTCGGGTCCGGCATCGTCGGGACTCTCCCGGCTGGGAGGGCCACGGTGAGCGACGGCCAGGCTGCGCCGGGCGGCCCCCGCCCGCGGCCGCACCGCATCGTGTTGCTGGCCGCCCTCACCGGTGCGGTCACCGGCCTCGGCGTCGCCGGCTTCGAGCGCCTGGTCGGCGATCAGCTCTACCGGTCGGTCCGATCTGCCCCGGTGTGGGTCCAGGCCGTGGCACCCCTGCTCGGGCTGCTCGTCGCCGCGGCGTGCCTCCGCTGGCTGGCGGGGGGCGCGTCGCCGGCGACGACGGAGACCTACATCCGCAGCTTCCACGAACGAGACCGCGCCTTCGACCTGCGACCGGTGCTCGGCCGGCTCCTCGCCAGCATCGCCACCCTGGGCGGCGGCGTCCCGCTCGGCTACGAGGGTCCGGCCATCTACCTCGGCGCCGCGGTCGGCGCCGTCGTGCGGCGGCGGACGGCGCGTTGGCTCACCGCCGACGACGCCAAGCTGCTCCTCGCCGCCGGGGCCGCGGCCGGGGTGGCCGCGATCTTCAAGGCGCCCGCGACCGGTGCGCTCTTCGCGGTGGAGGTCCCCTACCAGGCCGACCTGGCCCGGCGGATGTTGTTTCCTGCCCTCATCGGTGCGGCGGTGAGCTACCTCACCTACGTCAGCTTGGTGGACGTCTCCCCGTTGCTGCGCGTCGCCGGATCGCCCCGCTTCGACCTCGCCGACCTCGGGGGCGCGGCGGTGCTCGGGCTCGCCGCGGGGATCGGCGCCCGCGGCTTCGTCTGGCTCATGCACCGCGCCGAGCGCGTCCAACACCGCTGGGGCGGGTTCCGCCTCGCACTCATCGGTGGGGTCGCGCTGGGGGCGGGCGCGCTCCTCGCCCATCACGTCTTCCACCAGCCCCTGCTGCTCGGCCCCGGCTACGAAGCCATCACGTGGGCCATCGATCCGAGCCGCGCCGTCGGCCTGGTGGTCGTGCTGCTGCTCCTCCGTGCCGTCGCCACGGCGGTGGCGACCGGCTCGGGAGGCGTCGGCGGCATGTTCGTCCCGCTGACGGTGGAGGGCGCGCTCCTCGGTCGCCTCGTCGGCAGCGCACTGGGCCGCAGCGGCAGCTCGCTGTTCCCCATCGTCGGCGTCGCCGCGTTCCTCGGCGCGGGGTACCGGGTGCCACTCGCCTCGATCATGTTCGTCGCCGAGTCGACCGGCCGCCCCGGCTTCGTCGTGCCCGCGCTGATCGCCGGTGTCGTCGCCCAGCTCGTCATGGACGGATCGTCCCTGTCGAGGTGGCAGCGCTCGCGCCGCGGTGGGGTCCTCACCCGGCAGCGATCGGTACCCGTGTCGGCCGCGGTCGAAGCCGACGTGGGTCGGATCGGGCCGGATGCCACGGTGCACGAGGCGTTCTGGTCGGCGTGCGGCAACCGCCACCGCCTCGTCGCAGTCGTGGCCGAGGGCCGCTACCTCGGCCTTGCCGGCCTCGACGACCTGCTGGCAGTGGACCGGGAGCGATGGGATGACGTCGCCGTACGAGACGCCATGCGCGTCGACACGCCGACGGTGGGCCTGGAGTGGACCGTGGGGCGGGCGCTCGACCTGATGGAGTCCATCGGCAACGACGCCCTCCCGGTCCTCGACGGCACCGACTTCGTCGGGGTGCTGGCCAAGGCCGACGTGCTCGACGCCGAGGACGGCGCCCACTGAAGGCAGGGGAGGGCTCCCACCCAGGCGGGCCCGGGGACCGAGGATCTCAGTGCGGGGGAGCGTCCTTGGCGAAGTGCTGCACCGCGGCATCAGATCCTGGATAGAAGAGCGCCTCGTGCCCGCTGTCGCCCCAGCGGACCAGGTACGGTCCACCACCATCGGGGCCGCGCACCTCGAGGATCTCCGCGTCCCGATCCGGCTCGCCGATGTGGTGGCCCTTGATCACGATGCGGTCGCCGACTTCGGCTTTCATGGTGCCTCCTCCGTCGATGGGTCCACCGTCCAGTATCCCGGCGCCGTCATCGGTTCCGACAGGGGCGAAGGTCCCGCCTGGTCCGATCGCCTGGTAGAACACCGGGGTGGCCGACGACCCGAAGTCCTTCTTCCTCTCCGCGCCCATCTCGGCGTACCTCATCGAGCACGGGACGCCTCCCGACGATGTGGCGGTGCGCCTCATCGAGGAGACCCGTGCCCTGGGAGACCACTCGCGCATGCAGGTCTCGCCCGAGCAGGGTGCGTTCATGACCATGCTGACGCGGCTGACCGGCGCTCGGCGCGCCGTCGAGGTGGGCACGTTCACCGGGTACTCCGCCCTGTGTGTGGCACGGGGCCTGCCCGACGACGGCCGGCTGCTGTGCTGCGACGTGAGCGAGGAGTGGACGAGCATCGCCCGGCGCTACTGGGAGGAGGCCGGCGTGTCGTCCAAGGTGGAGCTGCGGCTCGGTCCCGCGGTGGACACGCTGCGGTCGCTCCCCGGCGACGAGACCTTCGACCTGGCGTTCATCGACGCGGACAAGCCCAACTACGGCGCGTACTACGAGGAGATCCTGAGCCGGCTGCGGGTCGGGGGCGCGCTGCTGGTCGACAACGTGCTGTGGGGTGGCCAGGTCGTCGCCGACTCGGCGGGTGACGCCAACGTGGAGGCGATCAAGGCGTTCAACGACATGGTGGCGGCCGACGAGCGCGTGGACAAGGTCATGTTGCCCCTCGGCGACGGAGTCACCGTCATCCGGAAGCGCTGAGCCCGTGCGCATCGCCATCGGATCCGACCACGCCGGCTTCGCCCTCAAGCAGGTGGTCATCGCCCACCTGCGCGACGCGGGCCACGACATCGACGACCACGGCACCGACTCGTCGGCGCCCGTCGACTACCCCGCGTTCTGCGCCGCGGCGGCGCGCGCCGTGGTGCGGGGCCCGGCCGATCTCGGCATCGTCATCGGCGGCAGCGGCCAGGGCGAGCAGATCGCCGCCAACAAGGTCCACGGCGTGCGCGCCGCGCTCTGCCACGACGAGTTCACCGCCCGCCTGTCGCGTCAGCACAACGATGCCAACGTCATCGCGTTCGGGGCTCGGATCCTCGCCCCCGAGCTCGCCCTCGTCATCCTCGACACCTGGCTCGCCACGGCGTTCGAGGGCGGGCGCCACGTGAGCCGCCTGGAGCAGATCGCCGCCATCGAAGCAGAGGAGTGCTGACGCCCTCCACCCCGGGCCCGCCAGAGCCGAGCACCCTGGGTGCCCTCGAAGGCGTCGAGCTGCGGCGGGTCCGCCTCCCGCTCGTCGCGCCGTGGCACACCCCCATCGGGTCGGTGTCGACCCGCGATGCGCTCCTGGTGCGCACGGTCTTCGCCGGCGCCGAGGGGTGGGGCGAGTGCGTGGCGATGGGCGACCCCGGCTACAGCGCCGAGTACGTCGAAGGGGCGGCCGACGTGCTGCGCCGCCACCTGCTCTGGCGCCTCGGGGGACCCGACCCGCTCCCTGCCGCGGCGGACGTCGCCGCCCGCCTGGCGCCGGTCAAGGGACACCCCATGGCCAAGGCGGCGATCGAAGCCGCCGTGCTCGACGCAGAGTGTCGGGCCGCGGGGCGCTCGTTGGCGGCGCGGCTGGGCGCCACCCGCAGCCGGGTCACGGCCGGGGTGGCTGTCGGTGTGACCGGCTCGGTCGCCGCGCTGGTCGAGGAGGTCGACCGGCGGGTGGCCGAGGGGTACCGCCGGGTCAAGCTCAAGGTCCGGCCGGGATGGGACGTCGAGCCGGTGGCGGCGGTGCGCGCCGCCCACCCCGACCTGGCCCTCCAGGTGGATGCCAACGGCTCCTACGCCGCCGCGCCTGGGCGGGTCCTCGCGCTCGACGGCTTCGGGCTCCTGCTCATCGAGCAGCCGCTCGCCGACGACGACCTCGTGGGTCACGCCGAGCTGGCCGTCCGCGTGCGCACCCCGCTGTGCCTGGACGAGTCGATCACGTCGGCGGCGGCGGCGCGCGCCGCCCTGGCGCTCGGCGCCTGCCGGGTGATCAACATCAAGGCCGGTCGGGTCGGCGGCTACCTCGAAGCGGTGCGCGTGCACGACGTGTGCAGGGAGCGTGGCGTTGCGGTGTGGTGCGGCGGCATGTTGGAGACCGGGGTCGGTCGCGCCGCCAACCTGGCCCTTGCCGCACTGGATGCCTTTTCCCTGCCGGGCGACCTGTCGGCCTCCGATCGCTTCTACGCCGAGGACCTCACCGAACCCATCCGGCTCAACGACGACGGCACCATCGACGTGCCCACCGGGCCCGGCTCGGGCGCCGAGATCAACCCTCGCCGCCTCGCCGCCTCCACGGTCTCCACCGAGTGGCACCCCCTGCGTTCCTCCCCGTGACGCCCGCGGCCAGGCGCCACGTGGCCGACGGGAGAGGAGAACGGTCGGAGATCCAGGGCGCGATGGGCGCCTCCGTGAAGCGGGCCAGGTTGAGCAGCACGGTGTCGTAGTTGACCCGCCACCCCCGGAACGCCGTCCACGCAGCCTCCCGGTCGTCCAGCAGCTCGAGGCCCGCTTCGGCGATCTGGCGGCACGCTTCGTCGTACTCGGTCCGGCTCACGGTGATCGGGTCGCCGGGGTCGGGGTCGGGATCGAAGGGGACCCGCAGGAAGGCCGCGATGCGCCGCAGGCAGATGAAGCCGGCCCGCAGGCACAGCTGGGCGTCGGGGTCGCGCGCATGCTCGACCGAGGAGATCCACAGGGACGCCGCGTCGAGGATGGTCCCCGCCGCGGTGACCCAGGAGTGGTCGGGCTGGGGTGAGCGGAAGTGCACGAGCGCCGGGAACGACACGTGCGACTCCTCCATCTCCGCGAACCACCCCTCCCACTGCTGCCACAGATCGCTCAGGCGGTCCGTCTTCTCGATGCGCTGGAAGCGGGCCAGCATGACCGGCGCCGAGGGGGGCGACCCCGCCCGCACCTCGAGCAGCGTCACCGCGGCCTCCCGCCGCTGGAACGAGGCGTAGATGGTCGGCAGGTAGGTGATGAGCAGGGTGAGCAGCAGCAGCCCGAGGCCGGCTTCGGCATAGGAGAGCACGCTCGGCCAGAAGCGGGCGCTCGTGGTGGTGCCGAGGGTGAAGATGCTCGACCCCGACAGCTCGAACGCCACGCGGAGCGGGCGGACGCCGAGGGCCCAGAACATGGCGGTGAAGGCGCCGATCAGCATCGCCAGCCACACCGTGAGCAGGGTGAGCAGTCCCACCGGTGCGTACATGGCCATCACCCGGTCGCGGGTCTCGTAGCTCGGCGCCCGCCCGATGCGGAGCCGGAACACGACCCTCGTCCACAGGAACGTCTGGCGGGTGATCCGGTTCGGGACGCCGCGGGGCAGGATCGTCGTACGGACCGCAGATGCGAGGGCCGAGCCCACCGCGGCGAGCCCGAGGAGGAAGAGCGCGACCTTGCCGATCAGCGCCACCAAGGAGCGGAGCGGCTCAGGCCACCGACGCTTCGGCCGGATCCCACGCCCGCAGGTCGGCGAGACGGGCGTCGTTGGAGAAGACCTCCACCACCGGCTGAGCGATGCCGAGGCGGCGCTGGATTCGCTCCACCTCGAGCTGCTGGTTCCACAGGACGAGGGTCACGACGAGGCCCTCCTCGCCGGCGCGGGCGGTGCGGCCCGAGCGGTGCAGGTAGGCCTTCTGGTCTTCGGGCGGGTCGTAGTGCACGACGATGTCGATGCCGTCGACGTGGATCCCGCGCGCCGCCACGTCGGTGGCGACCAGCACGGGCAGCTTGCCGGCGGCGAAGTCGGCCAGCGCGCGCTCCCTGGCCTGCTGGCGGAGATCGCCGTGGATGGCGTCGACCTTCAGCCCTTCCCGGCGCAGGTCCCGGGTGAGGTGGTCCGCGCCGCGCTTGGTGCGCGTGAAGATGAGCGTGCGTCCGGTGGAGCGGGCCACGGCCGCGGCCACCTTGACCTTGTCGAGCTGGTGCACGAGGAGGAAGCGGTGCTCCATGGCCGACACCGTCGAGGTCGAGGATTGCACCTCATGGGCGACGGGGTGGTCGAGGTAGTGGCGGACGAGGTAATCGACCTCGCCGTCGAGGGTGGCGGAGAACAGCATGGTCTGGCGCCGGCCCGGCACGTGGCGCAGGATCCATTCCACGGGTGGGAGGAAGCCCATGTCGGCCATGCGGTCCGCCTCGTCGAGGACGAGCACCTCCAAGGCGTCGAGGCGGATGTCGCCCCGCTGGTGGAGGTCGATCAGGCGCCCGGGTGTGGCGACGACGATGTCCACGCCCTGGTGCAGGGCCTTGACCTGGGCGTCCATGCCGGTACCGCCGTAGCACACGACGAGGCGGCGATCGACGGCTGCGGCGAGCGGTAGGAGGACGTCGGCGACCTGGCGGGCCAGCTCCCGGGTGGGTACGAGCACCAGGCCCCGGGGCCGTCGGGGTTCCGCCCGCCCGGTGCGGTGCAGCAGCGGGATGCCGAAGGCGAGGGTCTTGCCCGACCCGGTCTTTGCCTTGCCGCAGATGTCGAGGCCGGCCAGGGCGTCGGGGATGGCGAGGGTCTGGATGGCGAAAGGTTCGAGGATCCCCTGGGCGGCGAGCGCCTCCACGAGCGGGGACGGGACGCCGAGGGCGTCGAAGGAAGAAGGCAAGGAGCTCCAGTCGGGGACGGACAACACGTGAGGCCGGGTGGCAAGACGTGCTGTGACCCGACCGGCACCGATCCCGGCGGGATCGGCCTGCACCTCATGCTACCTCAATGGACGTCCCCCGGCGCCAGCGCACCCGTGCCATCGCGCCGGGCTCGGGCCGGTCGGCCACCCGCGCCGCTCACCTACCTACGGGTAGGTAGGCTGGCCGGATGCACGATCGGGAGCTCCTGGAAGCCCTGAGCGCGACCGCCACCTCGCTGCTCGACCGCCACTTGTCCATGACCAAGGAGTGGTTCCCCCACGAGCTGGTCCCGTGGGGCACCGGTCGGGACTTCGACCCCGAGGTGGCGTGGGATCCCATGGAGTTCCCGATGCCGGCTGCGGTGCGCAGCGCCTTGTTCGTGAACCTCCTCACCGAGGACAACCTGCCGTACTACTTCCACTCGATCTGCGGCCTGTTCTCCGAGCACGAGGCCTTCGGGGCCTGGAGCCGGCGGTGGACGGCCGAGGAGCACCGGCACTCGATCGTGATCCGGGACTGGCTGATGGTGACGCGCGCCATCGATCCCGTCGAGCTCGAGCGCGGGCGCATGGCCCAGGTGTCGACCGGCTTCACCCACGGCGGCCGCATGGAGGGGCCCTGTGAGGGGCTCGCCTACGTCTCGCTCCAGGAGCTGGCGACGCGGATCTCGCACCGCAACACCGGCCGCCTGATCGACGACCCCCGCGGCGCCGAGATCATGAGCCGGGTGGCGAACGACGAAAACCTGCACTTCCTGTTCTACCGGGACATGGCCTCGGCGGCCATCGAGGTCGCGCCCTCGGAGATGATGCTGGCCATCGCCCGCCAGGTGAAGACCTTCGAGATGCCCGGGACGGGGATCACCAACTTCGCCACCCATGCCGCCGCCATCGCCAACGCCGGCATCTACGACTTCGCGGTGCACCACGACCAGATCCTCGTGCCGGTCGTGCTGCGCCACTGGCGCATCGAGGCGCTCGAGGGGCTGAGCCCCGAGGCGGAGCAGGCCCGCGACCGGACGGTCAAGCACATCGCCCGGCTGGGGCGCGTCGGCCGGCGCATGGCCGAGCGCCGCGAGGAGCTCGGCGCGCTCGCGACCGCCTGACGCACGTCGCCTGCGCGGGTGGGGTCCGCCGGGTGCGAGTGCCGGCCGGGGTGTCGGGCCGCGGACCACCCGGGTGGTCACGCCCGCTCGGTAGCCTCGTTGCGACGTGACCCTTTCCCTGTTCCCCGAGCGCGAGGCGAGCGGTCCCCGCGTCGTCACTCTGGTCCGACTCGCCGCCGAGGTGGCCCGGTCGGCCGCGGCCATCGGGCGCCTGGCGGTCGAGGGCGAGGTCCACCGGCCCACCACCTCGGGTGCCGGCCGGGTCTACTTCACCCTGCGGGACCGGGCGGCACAGGTCACGGTGGTGTGCCCCCGGGCCCGCGTCGCCCGCTGCCGCACCGTGGCGGGTGAGCGGGTCTGCGTGGTCGGCGTGCTCAACTGGGTCAACGAGCGCGGCGAGCTGCAGCTGGTGGCCGAGGAGGTCACCCCGGTCGGCGACGGTGCGGTGGCGGCCATGGTGGCCGAGGCCCGCCGGCACCTGGCCGATGACGGTCTGCTCGAGCGGCCCCGACGGGCGCTCCCGCTGCTCCCGGACCTGATCGGTGTGGTGTGCGGGACCGATGCGGCGGTCAAGAAGGACATCGAGGCGGTGGTCGCCGTGCGCTATCCCGGGTACCCGGTGCGCTTCGAGGAGACCACCGTGTCGGGCCCGGGTGCCGCCGGGTCGATCCAGGCCGCGCTCGAGGCACTGGCCGCGGATGCGGCCATCGGCGTGATCGTGTTGGCCCGGGGCGGGGGCGACGCCACCCAGATGCTGCCCTTCAGCGATGAGGAGCTGTGCCGGGCGATCGCCCGGTGCCGGGTACCGGTGGTCTCCGCCATCGGCCATGACGGCGACCGGCCCCTCTGCGACGAGGTCGCTGACCTGCGCTGCGCCACGCCGTCGCTGGCGGGGGCCGCGGTCGTGCCCGAGCGCCGGGCGTTGCTGGCTGCGCTCGACACCGGTGGGCAGCGGCGTGCCGCCGCGGCCACCCGGATGGTGGAGGCGGCGGCTCGGCGCCTGGCCGGGGTGGAGATCGCCCGGGCGGCGCGGGGCCGCCTGTCGGCCGCGGACGGCCGCCTCGGGCGCGGCGGCGACAAGCTGGCCCTGCTGCACCCCCGTCGACAGGCGGCCGAGTCGGTCCGACGGCTCGCCGGGCTCGATGGGCGCTCGCCGGTGCGCCGACGGCTGGAGCGGGCGATGGCCGACCTGTCGGCGTTGGATGGGCGGCGGCCGATGCGCCAGCGGGTGTCGACGGCGGCCGAGCGCCTCGACGCCGACGGGCGCCACCTCGGCGCGCTCTCACCGCTGCGGGTGCTCGAGCGCGGGTACGCGGTGGTCCGCCTCGGCGACGGCACCGTCGTGCGCCAGGCGTCCCAGGTGGGCGCCGGCCAGGGGGTCCATGTCCAACTGGCCCGGGGGGCGCTGGTCGCCCGGGTGGAAGAGGTGGCCGATGACTGATGCGCCGCAGGGGTTCGACGAGATGACGTTCGAGGAGCTCATGGCCGCGCTCGAGCAGCTGATCGCCCGAATGGAGTCGGCGGAGATCGGCATCGAGGAGGCGGTGGATCTCTTCGAGCAGGCCGAAGCGGTCCAGGCCCTGGCCGCGGCGCGCCTGGCCCGGGTCCAGGCCCGCATCGCCGCGCGCACCGAAGGCACCACCGCGTTCTGATCCATTTTCATAGCAGTACATGGACATATGTGTCTTTGTAGTGCAGAGAAGACGTGCCCCTTGCGGCTGGGCGGCCGGCGTGGCCCGCCGCCCGCCGCCCAACGGGCTCAGTGGGCGGGCCAGACGTGGGTGAAGCAGCGCTCGTCCCGGGCTCCCGGGGACCACCGGCCCCACAGCCCGGCGAGGGCGCGGGAGGTCGTCTCGGTCCAGCAGATGGCGTCGGGGGCCGCGATGCGGCGCACGACCTGGCGGATGCCGCCCTCGTGGACGGCGTAGCCCGCCCAGGTGCCCGGGTAGTCCTTGGTCGAGCCCACCTCGGCGGCGAGCAGCGGGCCGTGGCGGCGCAAGCGGTGGCGGTGCGTGTGGCCACTGGCGAGCAGGGTGGCGGGGTTGGCGGCCGCGAGGGCGTCCACCAGCGCCCGGGACTGCTCACCCGGGATGCCTGGCGGATAGTGATCGGGCACCGCCCAGCGTTGCGGGTGGTGGTGGAGGGCCACGAACACCGCGGACGGGGCATCCGCCGCCAGCGCCACGATCTGCGCCCGCTGCTCGGCCTCGACACGACCCCAGCGGCTGTCGGGCCGCCAGGTGTGGGTCATGATGACCCGGATGCCGGGCAGGTCGCGGGCCCAGGGCTGCTTGGGGACGTGGATCCCGACCTCGGCCAGCACCGCCCACGGGTCGGTGGCCCGGTCGTGGAACTCGTGGTTGCCGAGCGTCGCCTCGACCGGGATCGGCGCGGCGGCGAGCAGCCGGCCCGCCTCCCGCAGCTCCACCGGCTCGCCGTCGCGGGTGAGGTCGCCCTTGACCACCAGGGCCTCCGCCCCCCAGGTCACGGCTTCGGCGATGGCGGCCCGGGCGCAGCGCACGCTGTAGGTGTGCCAGCCGACCGGGAGGGGGTGCACGTCCTCGATGAGACCCAGGCCGCCGAAGTGCTGCTCGCCCACGTGCAGGTCGCTGATGGTGGCGAAGCGCGACAACAGCCGGCCCGGAGGTGGGGCCAGGGTGGCGAAGCGCTCCACCAGCACGCGTGGGCCGCCGGGCGTGCGGGCCGTGAGGTCATAGGAGGTCGCCGGCGCCAGGCCCTCGATGATGGCGGCGCCCGGTCCGCCGATCCACCCGGGCCGGCGCGACATCGGGCGCGGTGGCCGACCCCGCCGTCGCAGTAGCGCCGGGGCGGCCGCCTTGACCGTGAGCTCCTGGTCGCCGATCTCGAGCGTCACCTCGTCGGCAGGGAGCGCCCGCCAGCACACCTGGATGGCGGCGTCCTCCACGGCGAATACCGAGATCGGGGGCGTGGGCACTGCTCCAGTGTTCCCCAGGAGCGGACCCCGACCTCGCGCGGGCTGGCTGGGGTGGGGCCAGAGGTGTCAACGGGGAAGGGCCGGGGTACCGACATGCTGCGGCGGATCCCGCGGAACGGCGGATGGTGCCCGAGGCCCCATCCGCCGCTCCGCGCCCCGACGGCGTGCGGGGCGCTCGGTGTGGCTGGAGCGCTCAGTCGGTCAGCAGGGTGGCGAGGCTGCTCCCGACGCGGGCGGCGAAGGCGACGTTGATGTCCAGGCGCTCGCGGGCCTGGGCGACCTGCTTGTCGCCCTGGCTCACCGGGTGGGCGTCGAGGAAGGCGTGGATCGATGCGGCCAGGGAGGCGTCGGCGCCGGTCGAGATGGATTCGAGCATGCGCGGGATGCTGTTGTCCGGGAACCGGTTGTTGATCTCGTCCCAGTGCTCGGTCACGAACTCCCAGGCCAGTCGGCCGCCGGCGCGCGAGCCGAGCACGGCCCCGATGACATAGGGGGCGTCCTGGGTCCGCACGTCGCCCGCCAGGCACATCTCCAGGGTGCGTCGGAGGAGGACGGGGACCTCGGACCCGGCGAGGGCGTAGAGGTGGCGGACCTCGCCCTGTGGGGTGCTCGCCCGGCGGAACTGGTCGAGCATCGTGGTGTACTCGGCCTCGCCGCCGGCGTATGCCACGACCGAGACGGTCGCCGGCACCAGGTCGGGGGCCAGTTCGGTCGGGTCCTCCAGGTACCGGGCATGGCGACGGGCCGCTTCGGCGCGCACGTCCGGGTCGGCGCCGATGGTCCCGAGGGTGAGCAGCAGCCGGCCGCGCAGGGTGCCGACCCGCTCGGCCTCGCCCGACACCGGTCGCCAGCCCAGGCGGGCGAACGCCGGGCCGACGACGCGCCGGACGTAGGCCTGCAGCGCGGGTCGGTCGGCATCGGAGACGACCCGGTCGAGCAGGCTGACGGGCCCGAGCACCGCGCCCCACACGTCCGGATCCGTCTCGTCCACCAGGGCACGGGTCAGATCGAGGAACTCGCCGAGCGGCAGCTGATCGGCCACCACCGCGGCCCAGGTGTCGCTCACCAGGCTCAGGCGCTCGAGGGAGCTGAGCTCGGTCGAGACCACGGCGCGGAGGCGGTGCAGCAGGTCGGCTTCGTAGCGCACCCGGTAGAAGCCCCAGGCGCCGTCGTTGACCACCACCCAGTCGGGCGGCCCGGCCAGCTCGAAGGTGGCTGACCCCTCGGTGAGCAGCATCCGTGCCTGCTCGACCCGGCCGCCGGTCGAGTAGCGCAGGTTGATCGGCACCTGCCAGCGCTCCTCACCCGGGCTGCCGGCGTAGACGAAGCGCCGTTGGCGCAGGACCAGGCTGCGGCCGTCCGCCCCGGGGGACACGGCGACGAGCGGGAACCCGCCCTGGTAGATCCACGAGTCCATCACCGCGCGGGCCGGCTCCCCCGATGCCGCCTCGATCGCATCCCACAGGTCGGTCGTCTCGGTGTTGGCGTGCCGGTGCTCGTTCAGGTACCGCACGATGCCCTGGCGGAAGGGCTCCGCACCGAGGTACTGCTCCAGCATGCGCAGCACCGCCGCACCCTTCTGGTAGGTGAGCACGTCGAACATGGCCTCGGCTTCGGTCGGCCGGCCGACGGGGTACTCGACGGGTCGGGTGCTGCGCAGCGCGTCGGTGCCGAACGCCGCGCTGCGGCCGGCGCCGAAGCTCACCCACGTGCCCCACTCGGGCCGGAAGGCGTCGACCGCCAGCAGCTCCATGAAGGTGGCGAACGCCTCGTTGAGCCAGATGCCGTTCCACCACTTCATGGTCACCAGGTCGCCGAACCACATGTGGGCCGTCTCGTGCGCCACCACCTCGGCGACCCGCTCGAGCTCGAGGCGCGACGCGGCGTGCTGGTCGACCAGCAGGGCCGTCTCCCGGTAGGTCACGCACCCGAGGTTCTCCATGGCCCCGAACGCGAAGTCCGGGATGGCGATGTGGTCGATCTTGTCGCTCGGGTAGGGGATCTCGAAGTAGTCCTGGAAGAAGGTGAGCGCGGACTGGCCCGCCTCGATGGCGAAGGGCGTCAGGTGCTGCTTGCCCGGCGTGGTGGCGATGCGCAGCGGGACACCGGTCACGTCGACCGCCTCGCTGAGCTCGAAGGGGCCGACCACCAGGGCCACGAGGTAGGTCGACATCGGCATGGTCTCGGCGAAGCGGACCTGCTTCTTGCCGTCGCCGAGCGGCTGCTCGCTCACCACCGCGCCGTTGGAGATGGCCGTCAGGGCCTCGTCGACGATCAAGGTCACCGCAAAGGTGGCCTTGCGATCCGGTTCGTCCCAACAGGGAAAGGCCCGCCGGGCGTCGGTGGCCTCGAACTGCGTGGTGGCGAGCACGCCCTCGCGCCCGTCGGCGTCCTTGAAGGTGCTGCGGTAGAAGCCGTGCAGCTTGTCGTTGAGCTGCCCCGTGAAGGTGAGGTGCAGCTTCCACGGCCCGGGCTCGGCCCGGCTCTCGAGGGTGAGCGTGGCCCGCTCCTCGGCCTCGTCGAGTGCGATCGATGCGGCCAGGGTGGCCCCGGCCGCGTTGGTCAGCTCGGCGTGGTGGATGTCGAGCTCGATGGCGTTGAGCACGATCTGCCCCACGGGCTCGAGCACCTGGAGCTCGATGCGGGACTCGCCGGTGAAGCAGGCCGCGTCCAGGTCGGGTGTCAGGATGAGCTCGTAGCGCTGCGGGACGACGTCCCTCGGCAGGCGGTACGGCGCCGGTTCGACCACGCGCGGTTCCTCCGGTTGGGTGGTTAGGCGAACCACCACCCTATCGGCGCTGATCGGGCCCGGGAGCGGCGGGCGGCTACGGTCCGGTGCATGGAGCAAGCTCTCGATGTCGTGGCGATCGGCCACGCCATCGTCGACGTGCTGGCATCGACGCCCGACGACTTCCCCGCGGCCCACGGCCGGGACAAGGGCACGATGACGCTGATCGACGCGGCGGAGGCGGAGGCGCTGTACGACGCGTTGGGTCCTGCGACGGAGGTGTCGGGCGGTTCCGCGGCCAACACCGCGGCGGGGATCGCCGCCCTGGGGGGCCGCTGTGCCTTCGTCGGCAAGGTCGCCAACGACCTGCTCGGCAAGGTGTTCACCCACGACATCCGGGCGTCCGGCGTCGAATTCCACGTCGAGCCGGCCCCGGGGGGGCCGGGCACGGGGCGGTGCCTGATCATGGTGACGCCCGACGCCGAGCGCACGATGAGCACCTTCCTCGGGGCGGGCGCCGGCGTCGCCGCCGAAGACGTCGACCCCGAGACCTTGGCGAGGGCCCAGGTGGTCTACGCCGAGGGCTACCTCTGCGGGCTCGATGCCGAGGAGCGCCTGCTGCGCAAGGCAGCGGCGGCCACCCACGCGTCCGGCGGTCGGTTCGCGATGTCCCTCTCCGACCCGTTCTGGGTGGAATTGCACGGACCGGAGCTCGACGCCTTGATCGACGACGTCGACATCGTCTTCGGCAACGAGCAGGAGACCCTGGGGCTGACCGGCGCTGCGGATCTCGCCTCGGCCATCGCCCGGCTGGCCGGTCGCTGCGAGCTGGTGGTCGTGACGCGCGGCCCGGCCGGCTCGGTGGTGGCGCGCGGCGACGAGCGGGTCGAGGTGGCGGCGCAGCGCGCCCGCGAGGTGATCGACACGACCGGCGCCGGCGACCTGTACGCCGCGGGGTTCCTCTACGGGCTGACCCACGGCCTCGATCTCGCCGCGTGCGCCCGCCTGGGCGGCGTGGCCGCGGCCGAGATCATCAGCCACGTGGGGGCCCGCCCCCAGGCGTCGCTCGTCGAGCTGGCCACCAAGGCGGGCCTGCTGCGCTGACCGGGGTGGCCGGCCGTCAGGGGTGCCGGCGGTTGTCGGCGGTGCCGGCTGTCAGCGGTGGCGGCCGTCCGCGGCTGGGAGTGCGGGCGCCCTGCCAGCGGGCGCCGCGCTCGGTGAGGACACCGGTGAGCACGCTCGGACGATCCGTCATGATGCCGTCCACACCCAGCTCGACGAGGCGGTCCATGTCGTCGGCCTCGTCGATGGTCCACACGTGCACCGCGATGCCGCGGGCGTGGGCCGCCTCGACCAGGCAGGCATCGACGACGGTCTGGCCATGGAGCTCCAGCGGGACCTGCAGCGCGACGTGGCGGCTCGGTGCCGGCTCGACGCCGTCGTGGGCCGCCCGCCAGAACTCGATCGTGGCGAGGGTGCCGTAGGAGGTGGGGATCTCGGGGGCCGCGGCGGAGAAGGCGTCGGTGGCGCCGTCGAGGAACGACGCCACGATCACGTCGTCGTGTCGCCCGTGCTCGCGCAGCAGGTCGGCGAGCGCGGCCTCGTAGGGCTCGACGGTGGGTGCCGTCTGCTTGATGTCGAGGTTGAGCGGCACGTCGGGGAACTCGACCAGGACCTCGCGCAGGGTCGCCACGCGCAGGCTGGTGTCGGCCGGCGCCCGACCTCGCAGCGGGTAGTCGCGGTCGGGCTGCCCGGGGCGGACGACCTCGCCGGGGACCCACCAGTGGGCGTTGTCGAGGGCCTGGACCTCCGCCAGGGTCAGGGAGGCGATGGCGCCGCAGGCTTGTGTGGTGCGGTCCACGGTCGGGTCGTGGCAGACGACCAGCTCCCCGTCCGCGGTCGCGTGCACGTCGAGCTCGAAGGCATCGGCGCCGCTGGCCCGCGCCTGGCGCAGGGCGTGGATGGTGCTCGAAGGAGCCTCCCGGGCCCCACCCTGGTGGGCGTAGTTCAGGACGCGGCGGGTGATCCACGGGTTGCCCATCGTTCGACGACGGTACCGCCCCCGAGCACGGATAGCCTCGGCCCGGTGCTGGACCACGTGTTCCTCGACGCAGTCGACGTGATCCGTCGCGCCTTCGCCGACGGCCTGCTCGAGCGTCACCCCCACGAGGACCGCCTGGCCGCGGACATCCTGCTCGGTGACCTGGTGTGGGAGACCAGCTGCAGCCTGCCCGGCGACGGGGTGCCGCCCCGGGTGCGCGCCGACGTCACCCTCGACTGGTCGTCGTGGAGCCAGTCGGCGTGGCGCGCCGAGCTGCTGGGGGAGCCGCCCGAGGAGCGTCCCGAGCTCGGCATCGAGGTGGTGTTCCGGGTCCAGCGGCTGGCTGAGCGCCCCGATCTCGACGCGGTCATGGCAGTGGTGCCGCACGAGTCGCCGGAGATCGGCGAGGACCGCCTGGAGCGCAGCGGGCCCGTCGTCGAGGAGAGCTACCAGGAAGCCGACCGGGCCATCGCCGTCGAGGTCGGATTCGAGGGGGCCTACCGGCTCCCCGAGACCGGGCCGTCCACCGAGGCGATGGCCGGGCACCTGCGGGTCATGAGCGCGTGGATCGCCTCGACCCTGGTGCGCCTCGGCGACCTGCGGTTGGTGTACCTGCCGCCGGATCCGGATCCGGATCCAGATCCGGTCTGAGCGCGGCGGCCCCGAGGGCGGTCAGCGGCCCCGGTTGGGCTTGCGCCCGTGGTTGGCCTTCTTGCGATGGGCGCGCGTCTTGGCCTTCTTGGTCCGCTTCGACATGCCACGACCCTAACGCAGCCCGGTACCCTCGACCCGATGGAACGCCTGGGCCTGGTCGGCCTCCCCAACGCCGGCAAGTCGAGCTTGTTCAACGCGCTCACCGGAGGAAGGGCGCCGGTCGCGGCCCACCCCTTCTCGACGACGGAGACCAACGTGGGCGTGGCGCAGGTGCCCGACCATCGCCTCGACGCCCTCGCGGAGATGAGCCACAGCCGCAAGGTGGTCCACGCCACCGTCGAGTTCGTCGACATCGCCGGCCTGGTCGCGGGGTCCTCGACGGGGGAGGGCCTCGGCAACCGCTTCCTCGCCGGCATCCGGGAGGCGGACGCCATCTGCCTGGTCCTCCGAGCGTTCGAGGATGACAACGTGGTCGGGGGCACCGACCCCGTCGAGGACCTCCAGATCCTCGAGCTGGAGCTGGTGCTGGCCGACGTCGCCACCGTGGAGGGCCAGGTCGACAAGCGCCGCAAGGCCGCCAAGGCCGACAAGTCGCTGCTCGCGGAGGTGGATGCCCTGGAGCAGGCGCTCAGCTCGCTCCAGGCCGGGGTGCCCGTCTACCGGTCCTCGCTCGACGCGGAGGTGCGCAGCCACCTTCGGACCTTTTTCCTCCTCACCAACAAACCGGTGCTCGCGGTCGTCAACCTGGGCGAGGACCAGGTCGGCGACGTGGACGCCGTCGTCAAACCGGTCGCCGACGAGCTCGGCGGGGCTGGCGACGTGCTCGGGGTGAGCGTGGAGCTGGAGGCGGAGACCGCGGAGCTCGCTCCTGACGAGCGCGCCGAGCTGCTCGAAGGCCTCGGGCTCGGCGAGGGGGCACTGCCGCGGGTGGCGCGGGCCGCCTACCACCTGCTCGGCCGGCGCACCTTCCTGACCACCGGGGACAAGGAGAGCCGGGCCTGGACGTTTCGGGCCGGGGCCCGCGCGCCGGAGTGTGCCGGCGTGATCCACTCCGACCTCCAGCGTGGCTTCATCCGCGCCGAGGTGATCCGCTGGGACGAGCTGCTCCGGCTCGGCAGCTGGCAGGCGGCCAAGGATGTGGGCCGGTTGCGCGTCGAAGGCAAGGACTACGAGGTGGTCGACGGCGACGTCTTGGAGATCCGCTTCAACGTGTAGGTCGGCTCGCGGACGGCCGTCGAATCACCGGCGGGACGATCAGGTGAGGATCTTGGCGCCATCGGCGCGGCCCTCGGATCGGTGGTCCGGCCGTGGAGGAGACGGGCGCGAGCTACCTTCGTCGGGGTGAGCCCCGACTCCGGTGCCGACCCGACCCGGGCCGCAGCGGGCACGTCCCCGGCGGTCGCTGCGATCCGGTGGCCTGGCTGACCCGCGACGGCGAGGTGCTCGCCACCGCCGAGCTGGCGGAGACGGCGCGTGACCGCCTCCGCGGCCTCTTTCGTCGTCCCGCCATCGAGGGGGTGCTGCTCCTGGCGCGGCCCGTGGTGCTGCACACCGTCGGTGTGGCTCGGCCCGTCGATGTGGCGTTCTGCGACCGGGATCTGGTCGTGCTCGGCACCATCCGGCTGGCGCCCTGCCGGGTGGCGATGCCGCGCGCCGGCAGCCGCCGCGTCCTCGTCGCCGAGGGCGGCGCCTTCGAGCGGTGGCGGTTGGTGCCCGGCGATCGCCTCGAGGTCGAGGGGACGTGAGCGGCCGGCTGATCCTCGTCGGCACCCCGATCGGCCACCTCGGCGACCTCTCCCCTCGGGCCGTGGACTCCCTGACCGCCGCCGACGTGATCGCCTGCGAGGACACCCGGGTGACCCGCAAGCTGCTCAGCCACGCCGGCATCCGGGGCAAGCGGCTGAGCACGCTGAACGCCCACAACGAGGCATCCGCCGGTGCGGCCCTCGTCGAGCTCGCGTCGAGCGGCGCGGTGGTGGTGGTGGCGAGCGACGCGGGGATGCCGGGGATCTCTGATCCCGGCGCGCGCGTGGTCCGCGAGGCGCTCGCCGCGGGGGTCGCGGTGGAGGTGGTGCCGGGGCCCTCGGCGGCGCTCACGGCGCTGGTGGCTTCGGGGCTGGCGACCGATCGGTTCTGCTTCGAGGGCTTCTTGCCGCGCAAGGGCCGTGCCCGGGAGCAGCGCCTGGCCGCGCTCGCCGTCGAGGAGCGCACCATCGTGCTCTACGAATCCCCCCACCGGGTGGCGGCGACGCTCGCCGATCTGGTGGCCCACTGCGGATCCCAACGCCCGGTCGCGGTGGCTCGCGAGCTGACCAAGCTGCACGAGGAGGTGTGGCGCGGCAGCCTGGGTGACGCGCTCGACCACCACGCCTCGACGCCGGCGAGGGGTGAGCACGTGCTCGTGCTGGCCGGCGCCGTTGCCCAACCGATCGCCGCCGGCGACGACGAGATCGACGCCGCGCTCTCGGAGCGACTCGGGCATGGCGTCGACCACAAGGCGGCCGTGGCCGAGGTGGCGGCGGCGCTCGGCGTCCCCAAGCGGCAGGTCTACGACGCCGGCCTGCGCCTCCGGGGCCGGGGGGCGCGTGCGGGTGGTGCCGCGGCGGGTGGTGCCACGGCGGGTGGTGCCGCGGCGGGTGGTGCCGGTGCGGAGGCGGTGGCGGGGCCCGATGCACTGAAGGCGCACGAGGGCGAAACTCCATCGGGAGAGCCCGGGGCCGCTCGGTAGGCTCTCGGGGTGGCCCGCTTCTATGTGACGACGCCCATCTACTACGTGAACGACGCGCCGCACATCGGCCACGCCTACACGACGATCACCGCCGACGCGCTGGCTCGCTGGCACCGGCTGATCGGCGACGAGACGTGGTTCCTCACCGGGACCGACGAGCACGGCCTCAAGGTCCAGCGGGCCGCGGAAGCCAACGGGCTGAGCCCCCAGCAGCAGGCCGACGAGACGAGCCAGCGCTTCCGGGATGCGTGGGCGCTGCTCGACATCTCCAACGACGACTTCATCCGCACGACCGAGCCCCGTCACCAGCGCGCGGTGCAGAAGCTGATGCAGGCCGCCTACGACAACGGCCACATCGAGGTCGGCACCTATGAGGGCCTCTACTGCGTGTCCTGCGAGGCCTACTACACCGAGGGCGACCTCATCGACGGCACGTCGTGCCCGATCCACCGCCGCCCGGTCGAGCTGTTCAAGGAGGACAACTACTTCTTCAAGCTGTCACGCTTCGCCGCGCCGCTGCTCGAGTGGTACGAAAGCGAGCGCGCGGTCACCCCGGACGCCAAGCGCAACGAGGCGGCCGGACTCGTGCGCCAGGGACTGCAGGACATCTCGATCTCGCGCACGTCGATCACCTGGGGCGTACCGGTGCCGTGGGACGGCGCGCACGTGTTCTACGTCTGGTACGACGCGCTGATCAACTACGCCACCGCGGTGGGCTACGGCGACGACCGGGCGCGCTTCGACACGTGGTGGCCGTCGGTGCACCACCTCATCGGCAAGGACATCCTTCGCTTCCACTGCGTCTACTGGCCTGCGCTGCTCATGGCCGCCGGCGAAGCGCCTCCCAAAGGGGTGCACGTCCACGGCTACCTGCTCGTCGGCGGGGAAAAGATGTCCAAGACGGCGTTCAACCAGATCGCACCCGCCGACCTGGTGCCCGAGTTCGGCGTCGACGGCTACCGCTACCACTTCTTGCGGGACCAGCCCTTCGGGCCCGACGGCGAGTTCTCCTACGAGCAGATGGTCGCCCGGCACAACGCGGACCTGGCCAACAACCTGGGCAACCTCTTTTCGCGCGTCGCCACGGTGGTCGAGCGAAAGTGCGCGGGGATCGGGCCGGCGCCCGATCCCCACAGCCGTCTGGCCGGGGTCGCCGCAGCGGTGCTGGCCGAGGCGACTGCCGCGTGGGATCGGGTGGCGCCGAGCGAGGCCCTCGAAGCGACGTGGCGCCTCGTGCGGGAGGCCAACGCGGAGCTCGAGGCCAAGGAGCCGTGGCGCGCCGAGCCGGGACCGCAGCTCGATGCGGTGATGGGCGACGCGCTCGAGGTGCTCCGCATCGTGGCCCTGCTGGCCTCACCGGCGCTGCCGTCTACCAGCGCAGAGATCTGGCGTCGCCTCGGTCTGCCCGGCGCGCCTCAGGATCAACGGCTCCTCGAGGCAGCATCGTGGGGCGGATACCCGGGAGGTCTGCCGGTGACCAAGGGTCAGTCCCTTTTTCCGAGGTTGACCCCGCGTGTGGATTGATAGTCACTGTCACATCTCGTACGAAGGCGTGGGAGCGGACGCCATCGCCGCGGCTCGTGGTGCCGGCGTGACGCGCATGATCACTGTCGGCACCAACGCGGAGCAGTCGGCCGCTGCCGTCGCGGTGGCGAGCGCCCATGAGGGGGTCTGGGCGACGGTCGGGCTCCACCCCCACGACGCGCACGAAGGAGTCGACACGATCCTGCCGCTGCTCGACGAGCGGCGAGATGTCGTTGTGGCAGTAGGCGAATGTGGCCTCGACTACCACTATGACCACTCGCCTCGCGCGGAGCAGCGCAACGCGTTCGCGGCGCAGATCTCGGCCGCGCACCGACTCGGACTGGCCCTGGTGATCCACACGCGCGAGGCGTGGGACGACACCTTCGACGTGCTCTCCGCCGAGGGCGTGCCGGCGCGCACGGTCTTTCACTGCTTCACCGGCGGTCCGGCCGAAGCCAAGCGAGCGCTTGCTTTGGGGGCGCATCTCTCCTTCAGCGGCATCGTCACGTTCAAGAACGCCGACGACGTGCGCGAAGCGGCTTCGCTCTGCCCCCTCGACCGGCTCCTGGTCGAGACCGACGCGCCCTTTCTCGCGCCGGTCCCGCACCGCGGACAGCCCAACCAACCGGCCCTCGTCGCCGTTGTGGGTGCCGCGGTGGCCGCCGCGCGTGGCGTGCCGCCCGAGGTCATCGAGGCGGCAACTTGGGACAACTCGGTCACAGTGTTCCAACTCGGGACATGACCGAGTGTCTCGCTTGCTGGGGTGCATCTGTGTCAGTAGGGTACGGGGCGGGTGGAGATCCCTTTCATGGGTCTGTGCCGTGGCCTGTTCCCTACGAAAGGCGAGACACTGCACTACCGGGTCGCCCAACGAAGGGGACGGCGCCGGGCCGCGATCGTGGCCCTGTGCAGCACGTTCGCCGTCGTGCCGATCCTTGCCCTGCTCCACCGCACTGCGGCGGGGCCGGTGTCGACGCGCCTCGCGGTGCGCAACGCCGTCGATCTCGACGCGTCACGGTTGTCGACATCCCGGGCGACGAGCAGTGATCCCGCTGGAGCGGTGAGGGACCCGCAACCGGCCACCTCCGGCACGGCCGGCTCCAGTCCTTCGATTGCGGCACCGTTGAGCAACGGCAACGTCGTGGCCGCCGGGGTCTCTGCCACGACGGGCCGGTCCAGCACCTCGCGTCCGTTGGGCCCGCGCCCCCCGGGGTCGACGACGAAGCCCTCGACGACGCCGGTGGGGACCCGCCCGGTGTCCACGACGATCGCACCACGGCCGGTCTCGACCGCGCCGCCGACGACGACCCCGGTCTCGACGACGGTGCTCGCTCAGCACGAGGACGGGCAGGCCACCTGGCTCGACACCATCCCGACCGGCACCTGCGCCAACAACGAGGCGCCCATGGGTGAGACGATCACCGTGGTCTCCCGGGACACGGGCGCGTCAGTCACCTGCAAGGTCGTATCCCGCGGGCCGTTTTGGCCGGGGCGCATCGTCGACCTCGCCGTCGGGACCTTTGCACAGCTGGCGGCACCGTCGATTGGCGTGATCAACGTCACCGTCAGCTGGTAGCACGGCGTCACTGCTTCACTGGGAGGGTGGCCCCCGAACCGGATCGACGCGCGACGCTGGCCATCCCGACGCGTGGCGAGGTCAACCGACTGTTGGTCAGTGCAGGAGTGCGACCCAGCCGCGCGCTCGGTCAGAATTTTGTCGTCGATCCGAACACGGTGCGTCGCATCGCCCGGATCGCTGAGGTGGGGCCTGGTGATCGTGTCGTCGAGATCGGCGCGGGGCTTGGGTCGTTGACCCTTGCGCTCGTCGAGACCGGCGCGTCCGTGCTGGCCATCGAGATCGATCGGCACCTGACGCCCGTGTTGCGCGCGCAGGTCGAACCGTTGGGCGTCCGCGTGATCGAGGACGACGCGCTGCGCCTCGACTGGTCCGCCGCGTTGGGCGAATGGCGGGGGAGCGGGCCCGGTCCATGGACGTTGGTCGCCAACCTGCCTTACAACGTGGCCACGCCGCTGGTTGCCGATCTGCTCGACGATGTCGCCGCGATCGGCCGGATGGTGGTCATGGTGCAGCGCGAGGTAGGAGAGCGCCTCGCTGCCGGTGTGGGCGATGACGCGTACGGCGCAGTGTCGGTCAAGGTCGCGTACTGGGCGCGCGCACAGGTGGTCGGGCGGGTACCGGCATCGGTGTTCGTGCCACGGCCCAACGTCGAGTCCGTGCTCGTCCGGATTGACCGACGGTCAGTCCCGGCCGTCGATCCTGCCGTCGCGCCCGCGGCGCGGATCTTCGCCCTCGTGCGCGCCGGGTTCGGGCAGCGGCGCAAGATGCTGCGGCGCTCGCTCGCCGGGATGGTCGACGCCGAGCACTTCGTCGCCGCGGGGATCGATCCCCAGGAGCGGGCCGAGGAGCTCGACATCGAGGATTGGGGGAGGCTGGCAGCATGTCTGGAGTGAGCCCGGGCGGCGCTGGTGCGGTGGTGCTGGAGGCGCGAGCGAAGCTCACCCTCTCCTTGCGCATCGTCGGCGTGCGGGCCGACGGCTACCACCTCGTCGACGCAGAGATGGTCACCGTCGATCTGGCGGACACGCTGGAGGTGTCGCCGGGCGACCACCTGGAGGTGATCGGGGCGAGTGGGTTGGCGGTCCCGGCCGACGACGACAACCTCGTGCGGAGGGCATTGGCCGCGCTGGACCGTCGCGCGGCCGTGCGCCTCACCAAGCGGATCCCGGCCGGCGCGGGTCTCGGCGGAGGGTCGGCCGACGCGGCTGCCGTGTTGCGGTGGGCCGGGTGCGCGGATCTGGCGCTGGCCGCTTCGCTCGGCGCCGACGTGGCGTTCTGCCTGCGGGGAGGCCGGGCCCGGGTCTCGGGGATCGGCGAGGTGGTGGAGTCTCTGCCCCTGGCCGAACTGGAAGGGTGCGCGTACACCTTGCTCACGCCGCCCTTCGGGGTCTCCACGCCGGCGGTGTACCGCCGCTGGGACGCGCTCGGCGGTCCGCAGGGCGCCGGCCCCAACGACCTCGAGGCCGCCGCCCTGGCGGTCGAGCCCCGCCTGGCCGCGTGGCGTGACCGGCTCGGGGACGCGACCGGTGAGACCCCGGTGCTGGCGGGCAGCGGATCCACCTGGTTCGTCGAGGGCGACCACCCGGGCGACGACCGGGTGATCGTGCGGGTCTGCGGGTTGCCCGATCCAGTGGCCGGCTGATCAGCCCCGGTCTACCGGGGCCTCATCGCCTACTTGCCGGCGCGGCGCTGCCAGCGGGTCGCCTTCAGCATCTTCTTGTGCTTCTTCTTGCGCATGCGCTTGCGTCGCTTCTTGATGAGGGATCCCACGGTGGGTCGACTATACGCGCTCGGTCTCGGCGGCGAAAGCGGTGGACGCCATCGCCAGCGCCGTGAGGCTCCGGTTGCGCACCCTACGCGGTCAGCCCTCGGCGGAACGCGTCCGTGTTTGCCAGCCAGGGTCGCTTTGATCCGGGGAGCACCCGGCCCGCGAGGCTTCGAGCTCCCGGTCGCAGGGCGGGTCTGAGCCGGTGGATGTTGCTGACGAACGGAGAAGCCGCGTGACGAAGGAGAAGTGGTGCACGTCTCGACCAGCACTCTCGGCAAGTTGTTCGTCGCCCTTGCTCGGGGCCGTGCGAGGTGCCTGTTGGCGCGTCGGATCGTACGGTCGTGACCGGGTCGGCGTGGTGCAGCACCTCTTGGATGTCGAGCAGATCGAAGCTGTGGACCCGTCCGACGCCTTGTCTGTCCCGGCGCAGGATCCCCGCTGTGGCCGGGCGGAGGTCGTTCTGGGGTCAGAAGGCCGAGCCCGGACCATGGTCCGTGCACCTGCCGGCGCTCGTCTGTGACAGGCTTGTGGGCCAGTGG
>Ga0075030_100000945_pt1 | contig 26059 bp, 22 predicted proteins | sample LitLauG_LLR_2012_FD_71393 | JGI IMG/M metagenome (GOLD analysis project Ga0075030, IMG submission 71393) | Freshwater sediment microbial communities from Pennsylvania, USA - Little Laurel Run_MetaG_LLR_2012 | ecosystem: Environmental > Aquatic > Freshwater > Creek > Sediment | place: USA...
TCTGGATGGATTGCAGGGACGGTATAGACTGGTCGCGAAAGCGGCTAAATCCTTACCGGACAGTTAAGTAGCGGAAAACAGAGGAACGCGGGAGTAATTCAGTGGTAGAATGCCAGCTTCTACCCACCCTCTTTGTTTTCTGTCATTTAGACCATGTGCTGTCTCCCATGCTGTCCGTAAAAATGCGGCTCGCAGGAGAGACATTTTGTCGCGAGTCAACATCGTCAAACGCATCAAAATTGGCGGCCGCTGGAAGATGTTTTCCATCCCGCGCAATGCCAAAGGCAACTACGACTGGAACGCCATCGCCGATGGCCGCTACTATGTCGAGTGGTACGCTGGCGGCACTCGCCGTCGTGTGAGTGCTGGCGTCACCGCCGCTCAGGCACTGGAGGTACAGCGGCGCAAGCACCATGAACTGGAAGGCCGCAAACTGGGTATCCCCGGGTTTGAAACAGCCGGCGAAACAGTCAAGAAGCCTGCGTTGCACGTCGCCATCACTAAATACCTGGAGCAGATTGAAGCGCTGAAAAAGCCCAACACTCATCGGAAGTATGAGGCCGTGCTCAACCGCTTCGGGGAGTTCTTCCGCGACTGCGTCTCGATCGACGCGATCTCCGGGGACGACCTAACGCGCTTCGTCGTGACGCTCAAGAAAGATCATGGATTGGGATCCAATACGATCCTGCACAACGCGGTCATCGTCGCGCAATTTCTCAAGCGCCATGGTAGGAGCGGAATCACGAAAGAGCTGCCGCTACCCGAGCGCATCACGCCCCTTGTAAAGATATACCGCCACGACGAGCTTGCCCGCTTCTTTGCAGCCTGCTCCGATACGGAACGTGCCTTGTTCGCCACGTTTCTGTTGACCGGTTTCCGCGAGCAGGAGGTGATGTTCCTGCGCTGGAGCGACGTGAACTTCGAGTTGCGGACTGTGCGGGTGACCTCGAAACCGGAACTAGGATTCTATCCGAAGCGATGGGAAGATCGTGAGATTCCAGCCCCGGTGGAACTCATCGAAGAGCTTCGGAAGCATACCCATCGCCCGAACTGCCAATTTGTGTTCCCATCCCCGACGGGGAACCGCGAACAGCATATGCTCGATCACTGCAAATCTATCGCCAAGCGCGCCAAACTCGACCCGACAAAATTTGATCTGAAGACATTTCGTTCGACCTATGCCACGGGAATGCTGCGCAGGGGATTCGATGTCCGGACCGTGCAGCACTGGATGGGCCACAAGTCCCTGGAAACCACGATGCGCTACCTGGCGCCGGCCACAGATGTTCACGACGAGTTGGACCTGGTGACTATTCCGTCCGTCGGGAAGGCCGTCCCGGCGCCGCGAAAGTCCGCCGCGCGCGAAACCCGTTCCCTTCGAAAGGGAGGACGATCGCATGCCCGCGCCGAAGGGACGGTATCCGCCGCCGCGCTAAAACCCAATACCTGACCATATCGAGCCATTACGCACGAGCCATTGCTGGATGCACCGGTCCGAGTGGCCCTCTAGCGAGTGGCCCTCTAGAAAGTTGCTCCTGACACAATTGACCGGGAGGCACGGGCAACTATGCAGATTACGATAGGGCTGCCGGAAAACATCGCCGAAGGGCTTGAGTCGAGATGGTCGGCCATTCAGGCCTCACCTTGCTTCCTCGACGCCGTCTGTTCGAAGTGGATGCCCATCCACCCACCATTCGACTTGTTGAGCCTCAGTTGGATCTGGCACTTCCCACCGGTCCATCAGGCGCTCGATTGCGGCTCTTGGAAGCACCGCGTTCCGATCTCGGTTCTGCGCGTAGAAAAGATCACGGCTGGCCTCCACGTACACGATCTTGATACGGGCGTCATACGCAGTCAGCAGATCGACAACTTGGCCTCTTATCTCACGGCTGAGATTCGTCGCATTCCAAACGAAATCGTCCCCTGAGCGGAGGAGCACCCGCGCTTTTTCGCGAGCAGCCTGTACCACGGCTCCCTGGTTGCCAGTCGGTTCGGCTCCCGTCTCCTCACGAATTGTGTCCAACGAGATTTGGGGAAGCTCCGAAGCATGCCGTGCGATCCACGTATCCTTCCCCGAACCGGGAAGTCCAGACATGACGGTTACCTCGGATCTGGTGGTCTCGTGAGCCAAATATCCAGGGTCGCGGCTTGGGGTCCGAAAGTAGAGAAACCGGCTGTGGCTTGATGGGAACTTCCGGGGCCCGTGAATGCAATCCTGCTCCCGGCAGTACTCGCGGAACAGTTCGATCTGCAGCAGCAGATCGGCCTTGTCGGCGCACTCCCGGCCCAAGACATCAGCCTTCGCCAGCAGGGTGAGCAGATCGCAGCGAGCTGTCTGGCTGATCAGAAAAGCCAAGCGCTGGGCGTCGGGCCTGTTGATCAGATGGAATGGCAGTTGGTGGTACCGAACCAGTGCGCTAACCTGCTCCCTCGCGGTGAAGTTGAATCCCAGTTCCCATAGGATGCGCCTGGCGGCAATGGCACCACGCTGAGAATGCCCTCGCGACGTGATCCGGCCTTCTTCATTCCGTGTGCACGATGGCTTGGCCACGTCGTGCAACAGGGCGGCCGCAAACAGGATGTGCCGGTCCAGTTCCGGCAGGGCACGAAACTCGTCGAGCCCTGCCAAAGCCTCGCACACCATTCCCACGTGCGTCCACACTGTCCCCTCGGCGTGAAACACTTCATCCTGCGGACAGTCACGCATTGCACGAATCCACTCGAACTTTTCAGTGAGAGCGGGCCAATCAACGTGCCAAGCCGGAGCAGCAGGACAACCGAAAGGTAATCCCTTCATGCGAATAGGTCCACGTTGTCACGCAAGATATTCGGCTCGATTGGCCGATCCATCCAGTGAGAGTCCGAATCCGCGACGGCTTGAAGGAATCCGGGACGAACGTATTTGTAGCGTCCGACTACGCGCCCCTCTTCTTCCTGTTTGAGGTACAGACCTTCCATTGTCTCGGTGGAGGAGAATCGCGACCGTCCGACGTACGAATCGATTCTGCCGACTGATCCAGTCCGCAAGACCGGAACCGACAAGACAGGACCTCCGGCGAGTAGCGATGCACGGCGCTCCGTACTCAGAAATTCACCGCTGTCTTTATCGAACATGTCGAACTCCAGAAAGTAATGCGGCAGTTGATCGTATGCGATGGTGTGTCTCGCGTAGAGCCATTCGCCGTACATGACGTAACGACCCGAAAGGATATCGCGGAGCGCCGCAACATGGTGGTTCGCCCAACGCTTTAGTAGATTGAACTGACGTTCGCGCGGACCTCCCGTGAGAACATGCCCCCGGCACTGCAGGACGAGGGATCCGTCGTGGTCGAAACTGATGCCGGAATTCGATCCGTCCAGCTTTTCCTCAATCACCAGCGAGCCAGCTTCCAAGACCTCAGGTGCGATCATTCCCAGGTCTTCGTCTCCGGGCTGAAGTCGAGAACCGGCAATATGGGGCGTTCGCGGGTATTTAAGAATCGGAATCATTCCGCCACTCTAACCAGGACAATACGATGATTCAGCACATGCTCGATAGAGGTGCGCAGGGCGCCAGCGTCAGCAGCCATTTGTCTGAGCTGCTCCGGGGTGAACAGTTGAAGGTGCTCCGGATTATCGTCAGGTACGGAAGGCACACTGAGTAAAACAAATCTCCGCGCAGTGTTCACCATGCCGTCTAACGCTGCTTGCGGATCCTTGAGATGCTCGAGAACTTCGAGCATGGTGACAATATCGAATGATCGCGTGGCGAAGGCGGGACGTTGTACGTCCATCTGAACTACACTCAAGCGGTCGATCCCACCTCTTCGGACAGCGGCCGCGTCCGTTGTTCTCCTTTCACTCGAATCAACCGACGTGACGGGAAGTTGAGGGAATGCCGCCAGCAGAGGCCAAAGAAATGTTCCCCGACCGCTACCGATGTCCAACAGGCTCTCAGGGACTAACCCACGGAGGATACCGAGTACTCGCTGGACCCGTGGCAGTTCCGAGTTCGACTTGAATTTGTGGAGACGTAGCCCCGCATTGATTCCATCCTCTATGATCGCTTCCGGTCGCCCGAGACGACCGCGAACAAATGCTTCCGCCAAATCAGTGAAGTATCGCTGCATCGGATGGTCACAGGATAACCATCTTCTCCGAGCCTCGGGGAGATGCGCAAGAGGCGACCGAATCAATAGTTAACGAGAAATTAATCAAAGGACAATTGACGGCACCACCGGCAGGTGGTAATATTCTCGAAGAAAGGAGTTATCATGCGTCAAATGAGAGCGAATTTATCGACAGCAATCGCGACGGATTCTGCGCGGCGCAAGACGACTCGTTTTTCTGTCTCCCTCGCCCGCGTCTAACTAGTTAACCTCCAACAAGAAGACTGAGGAGTATATGACGACCACAGAGTATCTGTGTCGGCATTTCTCCCGCATGGGCGCGCGCCTGAAAGTCCAAGCTCCAGGTGTGCGGCAGGGAGAAAAAGTCCGAATTGATGTGGGTAGGGATCGCGATGGCGAATTTTTCGATGTTCGCTGTCATGACGGGATTGTTCCCGAGATTCTTGATGTGCGGCCGGCTTCACGCCATCTTGTGTTGATGGTTAGGGACGGCGACGACAAGAATAAATTCCTGCTCGGCCGTGATGAGCGTCACTGGTTCGCCGCTGCGGTGCCTGGTGACGGTGTTCACGATGTGCGGACCGCGATCGCGAGTCTTCGCCCCACAGAGGTCGAAGGCCGCGAAGCGATCCGGCAGGGAGAGTGGTTCTTTGTTCCGGCGCCCGAGGTGCACGAAGATGCTCGGGTGATTTACCGGAATGAGCCGCTCAGCCGTGGTGGTGGCAGCAAGCCTCATATTTGCGAAAAGCTGATGAGGCATTCTGGTGTTACCGTCATGGTTTCCTCGGCGTATCCAACCGGTATCATTGAGTCCGAATACAACAGGCTCATCGATACTGATCCCAAAGCACGCCGTATGTCCTGGCGTCGCATGGTTCGCGACGCTCAGGTATATGTGCGGGGCGATGTACGCCATCGTGATCACAAAACCATTCACTTGGATGGTTGGCATCGCGTTTACATGAACCGGGAGCGGTTTGCAAAGCACGCTAGGCAGATCGCGTTCCTGGATTAACCAACAAGACTGGCGCGTCGGGTCAGACCGGCGCGCCGGCCTCATTCTCGAAAGAAAGGTATTGATTGAAAGAAACAGCAGAAGTGCGCCTGATCGCATCCGCAAACAACTGGATCGAAGGCGCAGCCGTACAGCAACTGGAGAAGACAGCCTCCTTGCCAGGTATGCTACTGGCAGTGGGCCTACCCGATCTCCATCCCGGCAAAGGCAGTCCCATCGGAGCTGCCTTCGCAGTCGAAGGCTATCTATATCCCGCACTGGTGGGTAACGATATCGGCTGCGGAATGGGATTGTGGAGAACGGAGCTCAGCGCCAGGAAACTCAAACGCGAGGCGTGGGCGGATCGCCTGCGCGATCTCGACAGTGCCTGGAATGGCGATGCTCGCGAGTTCCTTAGTGCTCGCGGCATTGAGCCATCTGGATACGAGCGCTCCCTCGGCACGATCGGCAGCGGAAATCACTTTGCTGAGTTACAGGCGGTCGAAAGCATCGCGAGTGCAGAAAGCTGCAAGCGACTCGGAATCAGCAGCGACGCGGTTTATCTGTGCGTTCACAGCGGATCGCGTGGCTTCGGTGAAGCGATCTTGCGCGAGCATGTCGCACAGTTTGGAGCCGGTGGTCTCGCCGCTGCGACTAACGAAGCCGCTCACTATCTAGCTAGCCACGATCACGCCAGGAATTGGGCGTCGGCGAATCGCGAACTGATCGCTGTCCGGGTCCTTGAGCGCCTGCGAACGGAGGGCACTCGCCTCATCGACATTTGCCACAACTGGGTGGAGCAGGTCGACCCTGCGGACCGCACCTGCTGGCTTCATCGGAAAGGTGCGGCGCCTTCCACCATAGGACCGGTCGTTATTCCCGGATCTCGCGGAGCCTTCACCTATCTTGTCGCGCCGAAGGATCCGGGCGAGAAGAGCGCGTTTTCCCTTGCCCACGGTGCAGGGCGAAAATGGTCGCGCTCCGATAGCCGCGCGCGGCTCGAGAACCGGTTCTCCGCCAAGGACCTGGCCCGCACCGAACTCGGCAGCCACGTGATTTGCGAAGACAGGGAACTGCTCTTCGAAGAAGCTCCGCAGGCTTACAAAAACATCACCATCGTTATTGACGATCTGGTCCAAGCCGGACTTGTCGACGTCGTCGCCATCATGAAGCCGCTGGTGACCTACAAGGTGAGACGATGACCGGCCGAAAACAAGAAGTGTGGTTGCAGGTCACTGCCGGGCAGGGTCCATCGGAATGCGCCTGGGCCGTAGTCAAGGTTCTGGAGCAAATCCAACAAGAGGCGAAATCGGCCTCCCTCGAATTCAAAACGATTGAAATCGAACCGGGTCTCGAGCCTGGCACCGCCCAATCCGCGCTAGTTTCGATTGCTGGCGACGCTGAGTTGGAAGGATTCGCGAACTCCTGGCGAGGGACCGTGCAGTGGACGGCACGCAGTCCATTTCGCCCCACCCACAAGCGAAGGAATTGGTTCGTTGGGATCGATATTCTAGAGCCCGTCGACGAGACCGGCTTTAACGTGAAAGAAGTTCGATGGGAGACGATGCGCGCCAGCGGACCGGGCGGCCAGCATGTCAATCGAACGGAATCCGCGGTGCGCGTTACTCATCTTCCGACGGGAGTGCAAGCCACGGCTATGGAAGAACGGTCCCAGCATCGTAACCGCAAGCTGGCTCTGGCCCGGCTCAAGAAGAAGCTGAATGAGATCAACTCGAAGCGACACGGCGACGCCCGAGAAGAGCGCTGGCGCACCCATCAAGAATTGGAGCGCGGGAATCCGGTTCGGGTATTTCGCAAGGAGGGTGAATGACGGAGTTCGAAGGATGGTTAAGAAAAGGGCTCGGAAGAGCGGCGATTTTTCTCAAGACGCATCCCCCCGAGCATTGTCGCTCCCCGCTCCTGCATGCATGCACTCACAATTTAACTTACGATTCCCAGTGCGAAGAGAGCCGTGGCCCGTATTTGGTGAACTTGATCGAAGCTTCAAGCGACGCCGCGTTCTACAGGGATGGCATCCTGTCTGCGCTGGCCGCCGATGACCCAGAAACGGAGCTCGGCCAGTTGTTTGAAATTGCAGCAAGCTTTGTTGCTAACGGTGATCATGAATTGAAACTAGCCATGTACGCGGCTTTCGAGCGCTTCGGTTTCGCTAATGCAGGAATCTGCTGCGCGGAAGAGCTCGTGCGGCTCGACGGTTTGCACGGCATGCTCTTCGTGGCCAAGAGCTTCGGTGACATAGATGCAGATGAAAGGCCATGGCAGTTCGGGAACTTGGCCGACGCGCTGGAGAAGCGGGACGGCAAACAGGCCCTTCCGCCGGAACTCGACCGATTCTTCCGGGAGTGGTGCGATCACGAAGAACATTGGGAACGAGAGAGACAGAAACCACCCACACCCCGCCAGAACTACCAAACTCTCAAGCTGTCACTGACGCGGGCAGGTGCGATGGCGTGGGCACGAACCGCGACTCCCGACGAGTTTGCGCTGGTTGCGGAGGATCTCCGCATCGAGACAGATGAGGATCGACTCCTGGCATATCTTCGGATGTTCCGGCGCCACGCTTTCCCCCAGCCCATCGATCGTTTGCTCGACCTTGCACGTGCTGAGAATGATGATATTGCGCGAGCTGCGCTGGTGGCGCTCTCGAATGTCGTTGACAGCCGAGTGAGGGCGCTGGGGTTGGACCTCATTACGGGACTAAAATGGCGTGGTTTTGCCGTCGGCCTACTGACCCGCAATGCGGAGCGTGGCGACTACCGCGTTTTGGAAGGTCTCTTGGGTGAGGCTATCGACCCCTACATCTATCACTGCATGGGCATCGATGTTCGTTACTTCGTCGAGGCGCATAGATCGGAGGAGGCCGAACGCTCGCTGTTACTTCTGTACGAGAACGGCCCCTGCTCGCTCTGTCGGCATGGGGCCGTCGAAGAGCTCATCGCCATCGATCGACTTCCTGCTTGGATTCGCGAGGAATGCCAATACGATGCCTACTCTGAGACCCGCGAGCTTGTCGCGTCGAAGGCGTAGTTCGGTATGCTCAGAAACGAGACAGAAAGTGGAAAAACAGTTTCACATTGTCATCCCCGAAGGCACCAAAGTCCTGACGAGACCGGGAGGACGTGTGGGCATCGTCGCGCATGCCCCGGGCGCGCCGGAGCACAGCTATCGCGTCAGGTTTGCAGATGGCGGACCGGAGGAGAGCTTCCGCCGAGTCGACCTTACGATCTTCAAACACGTACAAGATGAAGTCCCCGGCGGGCCTGACGTCACAGATCTGTACCGGTTTGTGATCTATCGCTGTGTCGTTGGGTCCACTGCCTATGGGCTTAGCCAAGAAGGATCGGACATGGACCGCCGCGGTTTTTATCTGCCGCCCGCCGACCTCGAATGGTCGCTTGCCAGTGTTCCGGAGCAGTTGGAAACGGACAATGAAGAAGTTTACTGGGAAATCGAGAAGTTCATTAGACTCGCCCTCAAAGCGAATCCGAACGTCCTCGAGTGCTTCTACTCGCCGCTCGTTGAGACGTGCACCCCGTTGGCCCAGGAGCTGATCGATTTGCGGCAAATCTTTCTCTCGCAGTACGTGCATCGCACCTACAATTCATACGTGTTGTCGCAATTCAAGAAACTCGAACAGGATCTTCGAAATCACGGCCAGATACGGTGGAAACACGTGATGCATCTGATTCGGCTGCTGCTCTCAGGTGTAGTGGTTTTGAGGCATGGTTTCGTCCCACTCCGAGTGGACGAGTATCGTGATCGGCTTCTGGCCATTCGCCGGGGCGATGTACCTTGGGAGGATGTCGAGCGCTGGCGGCTGACGCTCCATAGAGAGCTCGATGACGCCCTGGCATCTACGCCTTTGCCAGAGCATCCCGACTATGCGCGCGCCAACGAGTTTTTGATCCACGCTCGTCGCATCTCTGCGTCCGCGGAGTACGCGGCATGATCGACTTCGAATTATTGAGGGCGGAAGTGGCCCGCCATCCATACTCATTGCTTTTTGCGACCGTGAGCGGGGCGCATTTGTATGGGTTTCCGTCCCCCGATTCGGACTACGACCTGCGGGGTGCACACATCCTGTCCGCGAAAGAATCCGTGGGCCTACTTCCGAAGCAGGAGACGATTGAGTTTTCGGGCCTGCGCGACGGAATCGAAATGGATCTAGTGACCCATGACGTCCTCAAGTTCTTCACCATGCTGCTAAAGAGAAACGGTTATGTCCTCGAACAGCTCTATTCGCCCTTAGTCGTCCACACGACCCCGGAGCATCAGGAATTGAAGGAAATCGCGGCCGGCTGTGTGACCCGTCACCACAGCCACCACTACCTGGGTTTCGCGGCGACTCAATGGGATTTGTTCCAAAAGGACGAACCACCGCGAATAAAGCCGTTGCTTTATGTCTATCGAGTGCTCCTGACCGGCATCCATCTCATGCGCACCGGCAAAGTGGAGGCCAATCTGGTGGTTCTGAACGATGAGTTCCGCTTGCCCTATGTGTCCGAGTTGGTCGAGCGCAAGATTCATGGCGCAGAAAAAGGAACTCTTGCATCGAACGAAGCAGGATTTCACAAGGGAGAGTATGAGCGCTTAGTGGCGCAACTCGAGGCTGAGGCAAACGATTCGCAGCTTCCGGATGAATCTGGCTGCCGCGACGCCCTCAATGACCTGCTCGTTCGTATTCGACTGGAGCCAAGGAATTATGCGGAACACCGGCAACCCGCATGAGAGCGAACGTGAAGCTGCTGATTCCCTGGATAGAGCCCCATTCGCCCGATGGTCTTGAGCTCGAACTACAGCGAGAGGTCGCGCCGGGCCACGCCCTGCACGGCAAGTCAGCGGCCGCACTCGCGGTTGCACGCGATCGCGATGATGTCCTTTTTGCCGTTACCGAAGCTGGCTCTTTGCGTTATGCGATCGTGCATTTGACGTGGAGCGGGAAGACGGAACCTTGTCCATGGCCTGCGACGACGTTTTTCGAATCCCTGGAGCAATGGATCGAATGGATGAAGGCGGATCACGCGGATTATACCTGCGGCGACGAGTGAAGAACCATCTATAGCCGCGGGTCCACCGGTTCACTCTCCAGCGCCAACACGCCGAATACACACTCATGAACTCGCCGCAGAGGTTCGCGTACCACGAACCGTTCCAGCGCTTCGATGCCAAGCGAGAATTCGCGTGCGGCAAGCGAGCGTTTTCCCGAGAGGCCGCGGGAACGTAGCCTTGGTAATTGATCATCCGCAGTGTATTCCGGACCATAGATGATCCGCAAATATTCACGGCCACGACACTTGATCGCCGGCTGCACTAGACCCTTGGGACCGCGCGCGATGAAGTCCAGCGGCTTGACCACCATGCCTTCACCGCCATTCGAGGTCAATTCCTCCCACCAACGCGAAGCCTGCTCAACGGCGGCGTTATCGGTGATGTCAATCTCAAGAAACGGCGTAGCGATGATGAACCCTGAATCGAAGGCGGCCAGGCGATGCAGGGTTTCCATATGCCACCGATTTGTCTTGTTGATATGTACCGCCCCTTCAGAGGCAAGCAGGTGGAAGGGGGCCAAGCGGTAGTCGGCCAGCGACGTTACCGGCCAACAATAGCGGCGGTACGCTTCCCGGTACTTGCGGAGGCGGTCCAATCGTTGGCTATAGATCTGCGAAAAGCCCGCTGCCACCGGGCATTGTTCTACGACCTTGATGACGGCTTCGAGCGAAGCCACCCCCGCCGCGCCGACTGGCGCATACTGACGTTGGAGCAGCTCACGAGCCTTCGCCGACCATGGCATCAGTTCGCAATCGATGCAGAACCAGTCGGACGCAAACTCATCCCAAAAGCCGGCTTTCGATAGCGCGGCCTGAACTCGCGCGATGAACTCCGCTTCGTCGGCCGGTTCAGGGAAAAACGGCCGCCCCGTTCGCGTGTAACAGACACCGACCCTGCCATCGACCACACCGAATCTCTCGCGCGCCGCGTTGAGATCGCGGCAGACGACAACTACGGCCCGCGACCCCATGTGTTTCTCCTCGCAGACGACCTTCTGGACCTCGCTCTTGCGGAAATATGCGAGCGCCTCTGTCGGATATTCCAAATAGTCCTGTCGAGAAGACGTTTCGCTGGGCGACATCGTTGGCGGCAGATAGATCAGCCAATGCGGATCGGTGGCAAAGCGGCTCATGACCTCCAACGCTGCAATCGAATTCTCTTCCCGGATGGTGACGGTGCGGTGCAGGCGCGTCTCGACGATGCGTTTACCGGTGACGTCCTCCAAATCCAGCACGTCGTCCAGCAGCTGCTGACTGGAACGCGCGTCCGGCGCGGGCTGCGCGAAAGGACGGATTGGCGTCGCGTATTCCAAAGCCGCCGCGACTGAGACGAACTCCCGCTCCGGGTAGCGCAATACGGTGAGCTTGCCGCCGAAGACAGCGCCGGTATCGATGTTCACCGTGTTGTTGAGCCACTCGGCCTCAGGAACTGGTGTATGGCCGTAGACCACCATTGCCTTTCCGCGATATTCGGAGGCCCAGTTGTAACGAACCGGCAGCCCGAACTCGTCTGTCTCGCCCGTCGTTTCGCCGTACAGACAGAATTCGCGAACAGCCGGGGAGCCGCGACCGTGCATTTCCTCGCGAAGCCCGGCGTGCGCGACGACGAGTTTACCGCCGTCCAGCACGTAGTGGCTCACCAGTCCATCCAGAAACGATGCAATCTTGCCGCGGTGCTCGGGCGCCAACGGCTCGACCTCCGCAATCGATCGTTCCAAACCATGCTTGATCTGGACCTGCTTACCGCGCAGCCAGCGCATGAACTTCACATCGTGGTTCCCCGCGACGCAGAACGCCGTACCCGCAGCCACCATATTGCGAACAATGCGGACAGTATCGAGAACATGAGTTCCACGATCGACCAGATCGCCCAGGAAGATCGCGCGCCGTCCCGCGGAGTGCCGCCAGCATTCGTCGCCCCACGCGGTGTCAGGATCCGGCAAAGTGAACCGCTCCCACCCTGTCTGTTCGAGCAGCGCCCTCAGTTCATCGGCACAGCCATGCAGGTCACCGAAGATATCGAACGGACCCGTCTGGTCCTTCTTGTTGTTCCACAGCGGCGCGCGCTTGATCTCAATCTCCTCCGATCCATCGAGGATGTGGACGTATCGAAACCCCTCCCTTTCAAGTCCTCGGAGGCCGCGTTTGATGTCGCCGATCTGGCGCCGGATCACGTGCGGCTCGAAGTCGCGGTCCGGTCGGCTGCGGTTGCGTTCCTGGCACACCCGTTCTGGCGTATTCACCACGATGGCGACCGCAAAGCAGTGGTACTTGCGAGCATGTTCGATCAGGCGCTTTCGATCTTCCGCACGAACATTGGTCGCATCGACAACGGTCAGCTTTCCGCGCGCGAGCCGCTTCTCGATCATGTAGTACAGCGCGTCGAATGCATCGCTCGTGCAAGCCTGATCGTTCTCATCGTCACTGACCAGTCCGCGGAAGAAATCCGATGAGAGCACCTCGGTGGAAAGAAAATGCCGCCGAGCAAGCGTCGATTTGCCCGAGCCGGAAGCTCCAATGAGCGCGACCAGCGCCAATTCTGGGATTTCGATTGTCTTCATTCGGCGGCTCCTGTAGGTAATGAGAAGACCGCCATTTGGGAGGGAGCTCCGAGCATCTCGTCAACTGGCCCAACGGCCTCGAAGCCCACTTGATAGCCGAACCGGGTGCTGATTGCCTCGGACCACTCCGCGAACTCCGCTCTCGTCCATTCGAACCGATGATCGCCGTGGCGCATTTTCCCGACAGGGAGGGTCGGGAACAACACGTTGTATTCGCGATTTGGAGTAGTAATGACCACGTATCGAGGCCGCGCAAACTCGAACAGTACACGTTCGAGCGCAACCAGTCGCGGACGATCCAGATGTTCGATCACTTCCACTAATGCAGCGGCATCGAACCCACTCAGCCGTTTGTCCCGGTAAAGCAGAGACCCCTGAATCAATTGAATTCGCTTACGCTGACGCTCCGGCATGCGATCCAAACGGAGCCTCGAAGAGGCTACTTCGAGCGAACGATGACTCACGTCCATGCCCGTGATTCGCTCAAATGCCCGGTCGGCCAACAAGCGCCGGAGCAGTTTTCCTTCTCCGCAGCCAAGGTCCAGGATTGTCTTCGCCTCAAGGGCCTTAAGTTTGGTCGCCACCAGATTTAATCGCTGCGTGTGGAGCGACATCGGTCGCTCCAGATCTTTCTCCGCGACAGCGGCTTGCTCAGTCTTCGATTCGACCGCCTCTACGGCAGCATTCTCTTCGTCCAACAGTCTGGCCATCGCCTGATCGACCAGCGACGACCTTCGCTTCAGATAGCGCTGGACGATCAACTGGCGGTCGGGGTGTTTGCCGAGCCACCCTTCGCCATGACGCAGCAATTTGTCGACTTCGGCGTCGCCGATGTAATAATGCTTCTCCTCGTCGAGGGCGGGCATCAACACGTACATGTGTGAAAGTGCATCGTGAACCGTCACCCGGGCTTTGAGTGTCAGGCGAAAATAGTGGCCCTCGCCCCACTCGGGGAACTTCTCGTCGAGTGGGATTGGCATTACATCGACTTCGTAGCCCAGCGGTTCGAAAAGCCTTCGCAAGATGTCTGCTCCGCCGCGCGCACGGATGACCTCCACTGTTACTTCCAGCGGCAATTTGACATCGACCAGTTCCGGCCGTTTCTGGCAATTACCCGCTAGCGCCGTCCCAAAGATGCGCCCCATCGCTACCGTGAGGTACGATGACGCCACATACGGCCGATCGTTGACGTAATCCTCCAATCGCCCAGCGCCACGTACAAGCTCAACCGGATCAAGCTCCAACAGGAGGCACGCTGTGCACCGCTGCGCGGTGGCGCTCGAGTAGAAAACGTACGCCTTGCCGAACGCCAGGTCCGCAGAATGCAGATTTGCGGGATTCTTGTGCAGAAGAAATCCCAGATCGGTGGCCTCGTGAGCCGTGTTTGTAATGGTGATGAGCACGCGTTATTCTGCCAGGCTTACCCTCGTAAACCCATCCTCCTCGCGAGTCTCAAACCTAACCGGAAGAAACTTTGAAATGACCGCCATGTTTGTGCGCGCGTGCATGTTGATCTTCTCCGCAGTGAAGGAGCCTGCTCCAGCCAGCGCGATCGGAAGCAACAACTGATCGGTCAGGTGCTCGCCAGCTGCTGCGCGAGAAACCAGATAGCCGCGGGCATCGCGCGCGGCGATCGACGCCACCTTCTCGGCGCTCAATCCGACCTGTCCAAATGCCGAGAAAATCTCCGTGACATCAGCAGAACCGATTTCGATCATGACGATATTCCCCGGGCCAGCGGAATTCCGGCTCTCTTCCACCAAGAAAGATTCGGGCCCCCAGTTCAGCATTTTCCCCACGGTTTCGACTTCTCGCTGCGCGATGTGGCGGGGCAGATTCGCAACAACTCCAATCGATCGGCGCGAGATAATTTCGGCACGCTCGCCGATGTGGAGGCCTATTAGAGCCTTCGCTGGCTGGATCTCGGCGCAGAATCGGCCACCGCCTGCGGGATAGAAGCCATAGCGCTCGAATTGCAATTGCACCTTCGGCCCCATTCGCTCCAGCAACGGCACAAACGTTCGGGCAAGAAAATCGAACGGAGGCGCCGCGTTATTATGGGTGCCCCCTTCAATTACAATACGGCTCGGCTCCGCTGCGAGCATAAGAGCCGGAAGGATGGTCTGAAACACGAGGGTTCCGCTTCCGGCCGTTCCCACGCTGAACCGATACTCGCCTGCGCGAATCGGGCCCGGAGAAAAGGTCAGCTCGGTCGAGCCGAGAGTCGCTCCCTGGACTTCGGCGCCGCCCACTTCGGCGGCCGCCAATACTGCCGTCAGGTGCTGACGCAGCAAGCCTGGCCGTTCGCGTCCAGCGCGAACCTTCTCAATACGGAATGCTTTCCCAGTTGCAAGGGAAAGGCTCAGCGAAGTGCGGAGGATTTGTCCTCCGCCTTCGCCGAACGATCCGTTAATTTGAATCATGACTGTGCTCTTTCCCGATGTCGGGCTCCTTAAAATCCGCTCCACTGCGGTTTGGAAACGAACATTACCTATCGCAAAGATGTCTCAATGATAAAACTCAACTCGCGCGATAGTCCCTGCGGAAGGAGGCTACCCATGGCTGCAATCGAACGTTGAAGCGTGATCTTATCCGTCGCAGTTGGCTGCGTGAAGCTCGCGTTAGATTTCCTCACCCACAGAGAAAGCAACTCGACGGATCGCCGCGACACAGACGGTTCGGTATCAGCTACTGCTTCCAGATAGAGCCGGATCTGCGTCCATTTACCTGCAATTTGGAGAACATTCAAAACTGCTGCGCGGGCGCGGTGATCTGGATTCCTTGCTGCCGCCGCCCAGATCGACTCCCCGGAGGTCTTTCGTTCAGCGAACAAGGTTAGCGCAGCTTCCCGCATAACGGCGGGCACATCGTTACAGACGATATTCAGAAGAATATCGGAATTGAATCCGACACCAAGTATCCGTAAAGCCCGGATGGCAGCGCGACGAATTCTCGCAGACCGGTGGCGCAGAAGTGCGGTGATGGCGGCTTCGTCCTGCTTGCTCCCCGTTTCGGCAATTCCCAACACGGCGACTTCGGTCTGTTTTGCATTTAGTGTCTGCATCCTCTCTCGGTAGAAATCTGCCGGTATGACGGCGAACCGCCTTGCCGCTACTGTCTGGCACTCCCTGCGAATCGGAGTGGAGCGGTCAAGCAAGAAAGGCTCAAAATCACCTAGGTGCGACGCTGGATCTGCCTCCAACGCCTCGAATGCGAGTCGCCGGATTGGCGCATACGGATCTCGCGCGGCTTGCCTTCGCAGTTCGATTCGATCGTGGGGAAGTAGCTCTGTTCCGGCGGTGAAGCCCCAGCGTCGGACAAGAACGTCAGGGTCTATTATCGCTCGGGCGATGATGTCTGCAATCTTGAACTCCGGAGCCTGAGCGGCAATAAGGAAGCAACGGCGCCGAATACTCCGCGAAGGAAGTTCCATTCCCCGACGCAGTTGATCCGTACATTCCGGAGCTTGTAGCAATTCATCGATCCGCCGCAAGATGCTTCGGTTGAAACGTGTGCCAGCGGCGAGACGGTCAATAAGCGGCCAACTATCGACCAAGATTTTGGCGAACCGGGGCGTGAGCCGCCGGAGAACTTCCCCTTCGGCGGCCGATCTCACCTCATTCACCCAATCAACCAGTCGAACCAAGAGAAAGGGAACGACGGCCTCTGATTCGTCGAGCCCAAGTATCCGAACGGCCTCAGCGCGAACAAATCCGTTCCTGTGTGACGCGATCAGCCCTAAGAAGATCTGGTCTGAACGGTTCTTCAGCTCGAGTCCGCTAAGAACGTCTGCACGCAGTCCGTACCAATCCTCCAACTGTCCCCACGTTCGCCTCAACCACTCATCCAATAGCGGCATGGCTTCCACTGGAACTAGGGAAAAGAGGTGTTGAATCGTCAATCTGGCAGCAACGCGCACCTCGCTATCGCGTGAAAGACCGAACGACATGAGATCGCGAATTGCGGCCGGCTCATTTGTAGCTCCGATCTGATGGATTGTCGCGATCGTTCGAGCATCTGCATTCCATCGATCCAGCAAACCTGGCTTTCGATAGAGAGACGTCGTCAATTCCATCGTGTCTGGCGACAGTCCGCGTAGTTGTTGATGTCTCATGCTCTGTCGGTTCTTAATCATCAGGCACGGAGCCGGTTCGTAGAATCGCCGCACAACCAACGATCCGAACGAACCGACCCCTTAGCCTTTCACGCAGACGACTTGGCGAAGCGTGTGCACGATCTCCACGAGATCGGCCTGAGCCGCCATTACCGCGTCGATCGGCTTATAGGCCGCCGGCGTTTCGTCGATCACATCCTCATCCTTCCGGCACTCCACGCCTTCCGTCATTCGCATGTGATCCTCTACTGTAAATCGGCGCTTGGCTTCGTTGCGCGACATCGCCCGCCCGGCGCCGTGACTGCAACTCGAAAAGCTCTCCGGGTTGCCCTTGCCGCGCACGATAAAGGAACGCGCTCCCATACTGCCAGGAATGATTCCCATATCGCCTTCGCGTGCCCGTACCGCTCCTTTGCGAGTAATCAGAACGTTCTCGCCGAAATGCGATTCGCGTGCCACATAGTTGTGGTGACAGTTAATCGCCTTCAGTTCCGCGTTGAACGGCGGCAGCTCGCCGGAATTGCGCACCGCTCCGACGATCTGTTCCATCATCAGGTCACGGTTCCGCCGGGCATAATCCTGTGCCCACTCGACCGCCTCGACATAGTCATCGAAGTGCTCCGTGTGCTCAGGGAAATAGGCCAAGTCAACATCCGGCAGATTCACGAAGAACTTCTTCATGTCCTTGCGAGCGACGTCGATGAAGTAGCTCCCCATGCGATTGCCGACTCCGCGCGATCCGCTATGAAGCATGAACCAGACAGTCTCCGATTCATCCAGACACACTTCGATGAAATGGTTACCCGTTCCGAGTGTGCCGAGATGATTCGCATGATTGCCGCGATCCAGCTTCGGATGCTTTGCGAGTATGGCGTCGTAGCGGCCTTTCAACTCGCCCAGCCAGACGCTTCCATTACGCTCCGGAATATCATGCCATGCGCCGCGATCGCCGACTCCACCGTGATTCGTCCGGCCGTGCGGCACCGCAGTTTCAATCGCGGTGCGAATTCCCTTCAGGTTATCTGGAAGATCGCGGGCATTCAGACTGGTTTGGACCGCCATCATGCCGCAACCGATGTCCACGCCAACAGCTGCCGGGATGATCGCACCTTTAGTCGGGATCACACTTCCGACGGTTGCGCCGATTCCCCAATGAACGTCGGGCATCGCAGCGATCCATTTGAAGATGAAAGGAAGCTGCGCGGCATTCAGGAGTTGCTTGCGCGCGGCGTCTTCAAGGGGAACGCCTTTCGTCCAGGCCTTCACCGGCACCCCGTTTTCGGGTGCGATTACGTTGTATGTGGTCTCTGACATCGCTTCCTCCCTCTAAATTCTGGCAACTTGCGGCGACAATCGGTGAAGAAACATTGCTCTACCCACTGAGCTACTGCCCCGTAATCATGGTGGAGCAGCCCGGACTCGAACCGGGGACCCATGTAGTTCCTTCGGCATTCGCCGTGAAATGATTAAAGATCTTCTACCCGTGCCTGCGGCGACGATCGGTGGAGAAACGTGTCTGTTGCTCTATCCAGTTGAGCTATCGCACCCGTGAAGGCATGGCCCGGACTCGAACCGGGAACCCACAGATTACATGTAGTTCCTCCTGCATTCGCCGCAGGCGTTCCTTGCTGGCGACAACAATTGACGAGAGATTACTGAAACCCGTTAGGGGGATCAGTCACAGGACTCGAACCTGCTAGCGCTTGTTAGCGCATGCCATGTACTCCCGCCGGCATTCGCCAGCCCAATCCTTTTCGAAGGCCGACAAGGAAACGACCGAGACGTTTATCGTGACAGGATATGTAGTCCCGGCCAGCATTCGGCCTCCCAGCAATCTCACGGGCGACAATTCTCGACGAGATTCGTCCCAGCCAGACTTCTCTCGGCCAACATCGACCGAGAGGCGGGAGTTGAACCCGCGAGGAGTTATGTAATCCCGCCGGCATTCGCCACCAACCTACGGAGGGGCCGACAAGGTTCTTGGTCGAGACGCGACATGTTTGAGATGTAGTCCCGCCAGCATTCGGCCCGCCCTTCTTTCCGTGTGCGCACACGACGTGGTGTGCGCATCGTCAAACATCAACAGCTTCGATCCGAGCTATCCAGTGATCCGCTTCAAGTTGGCCCGAAGCGAACGCCGAGATCACTTCGAACACCTGATCGGAGAACCCCCCGATGTTCAAGATGTCCCCACGTTCGGCAGCCTGCGTCGTTTGGTTCGGCTGGATGTCCAGGCAAACCAGGCGAGCCTTCGGATTCCGTTGCCGGAATTCCGACCACTCGGCCAACAACGCCGTTCCCCGGCCGCGTCCCTGATCCACCCACGACTCGTTGTCCGAAACAAAGAGGACCAGATCCGCCTTCGCCTTCTGCTGGTTCAGAAGACGAACTGGAGCGCTGCAGTTCGTGCCACCGCCACCGATCGAAGCCAGCCGTCCGGCGTTCGTCATTACGCTATCGCGCGAGTTCAAATCCACCGGAACAACGTCCTGTTCGAACGGCAATACGGTCGCGGATTGATTCTTCCGCAGCACCGATCCAGCCACCAAGGCGGCCACATCGATGCACCGCACGCTGGTCGTCGAACCGGCGCGATGACCCGTCACCGGGCTCTTCATGGAACCCGAGACATCGGGACACACTACGACCCGACCCTCAATCGACGGCACGTTGGCGATCGCCAACTCCATTGCATCCTGCAGTGCGTCCCGCACCTCCTGAGGAACGGCCGCATCGCAATTCTGATACGCCGTCAGCAGTTGGTATGGAAAAACCCGCGCCCTCTGAATTTCACCCGCATCGCGCAAACGTGCCGCGATGAGGCTTGCCAAGCCGTCCATTTCAAACACACCGTGCCGGGCGAACGTATTCAGGTTCATGCGCGTGGTTTGCCACGCAGCATTCTTCGCGATCTCCACCCAATCCTTTTGGGAAAGCGGCAGAGCCGATAGCAACATGAACGGAAGATCCGGGACATTCAGCGCCTCACCGGCTTTGAACTGCTCGAATTGCATCACCAGCTTCGGCAACGCATTCGCATCATAAGACCGGCCGATCATGTAGCCGTAGAATGCCTCCCGCTTGGGTCCGGTCGGCTTCGGATGCACCATTTTCACGATGTCCGAAAGCGACGGACTCTGACCGGCACTGGAGCTGAAAAGAGCATCCTCATCGCGGCTGGCGAGCCACTCGCGCACCAGCCGCTTGGGAGCGCTTCCCAACGACTTCCGGCCGACCACTCCCGAACGAAGAATCTGAACGTAAGTCCGCAGCATGCGCGCGTTATCGATCACGCGCGTGAACACGGCTTCGTGCAGTCGCGCATCCCGCGCGGACAACCAGGCGCACAGCAACGCCGGCATGTCCTTCATGAACGACTGCGTCCGGCTGTAGATCGCCACTCGCGCGACGAACTCGGCGTCGACTGCGTCGCACAGTTCGAGCACGCGCGCCAGTTGTTCATCCGCGGTCGCGTAGAAGGTCCGTCCGAAACAGCCGGTGGCCGCATATTGCGCCAGGGCTTGCTTCGGCGCAAGAGCGTACGCCGGAGCGCTCTCGGAGTTCACCGTGTCGGTTTGCGGGATCAACGCGTCCCGAAGGCTTGCGAACAGTGTCTTGTTGGCCATCGTCATGTCCTCGTTTTCGAATAATCTAAAAGCACGCTACTTGCCATTGCTAAATTGCTGATGGTAAAGGCAGTCGCCGTATTCTGCAGATACGGCAAGATAAATCGTTAGAATATAATCTATGAAGCCTGCATCCACGGTCGTGATCGGCCTGCTCGGCACAACGCTCGATATGGGCAAACATCCCGATCGGTGGCAGAACTGGCGCCCGTCTGTGGCCCTCTGCCGGCAACCTGATCTGATCGTGAAGAGATTCGAACTCCTGCATGGATCTAGGGAGAAATCGCTCGCCGACCTGGTTAGCCGGGATGTCTCGACAGTCTCGCCGGAGACCGAGATGCGTCTTCACCAGATCGACTTCGGAGACCCATGGGACTTCGAACATGTCTACGAGGCGCTCTTCAACTTCGCCCGAGCGTATCCGTTCGACACCGATTCCGAAGATTACCTAATCCACATAACTACAGGCACCCACGTTGCCCAAATTTGCCTCTTCCTGCTTACCGAATCGCGATGGTTGCCGGGACGGCTCATCCAGTGCTCCCCGGATCGAGACCGCGGCGCGCCGGGAAAGATCAAGATCATCGACCTCGATCTCTCACGCTACGACCGCATCGCCTCGCGGTTTCAGCAGGAGCAGAGAGAAGGCGTCTCTTACCTGAAGGGCGGCATCGAAACGCGGAACACATCGTTCAACCGGCTGATCGATCGCATTGAGCAGGTCGCGATCGCCACCCGAGATCCGCTCTTGTTGATGGGGCCGACGGGCGCCGGTAAATCGCGCCTGGCCCGCCGCATCTACGAGCTAAAAAAGGTACGCCACGCGGTGAAAGGCGAGTTCGTGGATGTAAACTGCGCAACCCTACGCGGCGACGGGGCCATGTCGGCCCTCTTCGGCCACACAAAAGGCGCTTTCACTGGAGCGTTGAAAGATCGTCCCGGCCTGCTCCGAACCGCTGACGCCGGGGTACTCTTTCTTGACGAAATTGGCGAGCTTGGAGCGGACGAGCAAGCGATGCTGCTCCGCGCGCTAGAAGAAAAGACGTTTCTTCCGCTTGGATCGGATCGCGAGAGCCACAGCGATTTTCAGTTGATCGCCGGAACGAACCGCGATTTGTTCGCTGCCGTGCGAGAGGGCCGCTTCCGCGAAGACTTGTTGGCCCGCATAAACCTTTGGACGTTCTCGCTGCCGGGGCTCCGGGCACGTCCCGAGGACATCGAGCCCAACCTTCAATTCGAACTCGACCAGTACGCTCAGAAGACAGGCAACCGCATCACGTTCAGCAAAGAGGCGCGACAGAGTTTTCTGGAGTTCGCGCTCTCCCCAGGCGCCGCGTGGAAGGGAAACTTCCGCGATCTGAATGCGGCGGTGGCCCGCATGTCGACCCTTACTCTCGGCGGCCGAATCTCTGTCGACATTGTTGATGAAGAAATCGAGCGCCTAAATCATTCATGGTCTGATCCGCGGACCGGCGGGTCGGAAACCCGGCTCCGCGATCTCATCGGCGGCGATCGTTTGGCTGAAATGGACGCATTTGACCGCGTCCAGGTTAGTCATGTCATTGAAGTGTGCCGACAATGCAGATCGCTTTCCGAAGCGGGCCGGTTGCTGTTCAGCGCGTCACGCGGCCGCAAAGCGACCACGAACGATGCCGATCGTTTGCGCAAATACTTGAACCGCTTTGGAATCGAATGGTCGCAGATTTCGTCTGCAGCCGATTCGGCGCGTTCGCAATAGCAGGCGGCAGTAGACGCACGTAGATTGGACCGGGCTCGGCCAGTGGTGGCCCCGCTGGGATTCGAACCCAGACTTCACCGATTTTGAGCCGGTTGCCTCTGCCAGTTGGACTACGGGGCCTTCGTGGTGGGTGTCCCCGGATTCGAACCGGGACGCTCCGATGGAGCACTCTGCTCTACAGGCAGGCGCGGCCAACCGTATCCGCCTGACACCCGAACCTTCTTACTTACGAGCTTGGCGGAGAGCCTGGGAATCGAACCCAGTCGCGCGTGAACGCTTGGCACGTTAGCAGTGTGCTGGCTTACCATCTGCCTCGCTCTCCGTTTGGCGCCGGGATGAGGATTCGAACCCCATGCGCTTGGTTTGGAAGCAAGCTGCTCTCCCAGGAGCATCCCGGCTCAAAATTTGGCGGAGGGTAGGAGATTCGAACTCCTGTGCCCTTGCGGTGCGGCAGTTTTCGGGACTGCTGGGCTACCAATTGCCCATACCCTCCGCATAGTAAATGTTGGTAGGCCAGGAGAGACTTGAACTCTCACGCCCGAAGGCACTAGTTCCTAAGACTAGCGTGTCTGCCATTCCACCACCGGCCCACTGGAGCACTGAGCCAGACTCGAACTGGCTAAGAACGGGTTTGCAAGCCGCCGCCTCGACCGCTTCGGCATTCAGTGCTAAAAAGAAATTGTTTTAGAGGGAACAATAACTACTGAGTCGGGACGACCAGTAGCGGCGCAGCAGGCAGGATAATGACAATGCGCGGTTCACAAAAGAAATATAGCACGAAATTAAGCTGGCAGGGGAGGAAAGATTTGAACTTTCGATCTCTCGGGTCAGAGCCGAGCTCTTTAAGCCAAGCTTAGCTACTCCCCTACATATTGGCGACGATGGCGGGACTCGAACCCGCGATCTCCTGACTGAGAATCAGGCGGCTTGAGCCAACTTGCCTACATCGTCAAACGGTTGGCGAAGTGGATGGGAGTCGAACCCACCTGGTCCTCATAGACAGTGAGGTGCCTTTGCCGCTCGGCCACCACTCCGAAAATTTGGTATCCCGCTCGGGACTCGAACCCGAATCTGAACGTTCGTAGCGTTCTGTCCTGATCCATTGGACGAACGGGACATATGGCGCCGGCGAGGAGAATTGAACTCCCGTCCGCTGATTGAAGGTCAGCGATCCTAGCCACTAGACGACGCCGGCGAAATTGTTTCGTTGGTGGAACTGGAGAGAATTGAACTCTCGCCATCTCGATTAAAAGTCGAGCGCCTCACCATTCGGCCACAGTTCCAAAAACTTGGTGCGCCCGGTTGGAATCGAACCAACTGCCTGACGATTAAGAATCGCCTGCTCATCCTCATGAGCTTCGAACGCATGGTGCTGGCGCTGGGAGTCGAACCCAGTCCATGCTCTAATCTGGAGCAAAGCGGTTTATAAGTCCGCCGGTGCACCGTACACCACGCCAGCACAATCTTGGCACCGAGGGCTGGAATCGAACCAACGTAGAAGGCTCCAAAGACCTTCGTCCTGCCATTGAACGACCTCGGCATGGAACGCCTGGCTGGACTCGAACCAGCGTGTATCGCTTTAGAAGAGCGATGCCTGAATCCCCTCGGCCACAGGCGCGTAGTCGATTCGAAACGTTGGTACCGGGGTAGAGGATCGAACTCTACTGCACCTCTTTGTAGGAGAGGGGCTCTCAACCAGAAAGCGACCCCGGCATATTGGCTGTGGGGGCAGGACTCGAACCTGCGCATGAACTGGTTAACAGCCAGTCGCCTTACCACTTGGCTACCCCACAAAACTTGGTCGGGGACCTCGGATTTGAACCGAGATTCTCTTGGTCCCAGGCCAAGCGGGTTGATCCGTTTCCCTAGTCCCCGATGTCAAAGATCTGGAGTGAGCGGCTGGAATCGAACCAGCGGCCTCGGGCTTCGGAAACCCGCGCTCTCATCCAACTGAGCTACGCTCACAAAACACTGGAACAGGCGGCCGCAATCGAACCGGCATTTCTTCGTTAGGACCGAAGTGTTCTCTCCGTTGAACGACGCCCGCATAGTTGGGGTGACCGGAGGGAATTGAACCCTCGTGGACAGATCCACAGTCTGCCGCCTAAGCCACTCGGCCACGGTCACACTTGGTGCCAGGAGCACGAGTCGAACGTGCTTGTCCGGCTTTTCAGACCGGCGCCTTGACCGCAACGGCCTCCCTGGCGAAATTGGTGGAAGAGGAGGGAATCGAACCCTCATTTGCTGGTTGCAGGCCAGCGGTCCTCCCGTTGAACGACTCCCCCAAGACGGGCGATTACTAACCCGGCGTCCGCAATCCCTTCACGTAAAGCGATACCTGACTCTCGCGTGGATCGGCAGATACAGTGTCGTAGAAGAATGCTTGCGTCGTTTCCGTCTCGCGCTCAACCTTCCATACCCGCGTGTTCGTCACGTAATCCGGTTTCTCCTGGAACGGCGTGACAAAGGCCGGGCAAAACCACTGAACGCGATTGTTCGGCTGAGCCGCGAAGTTGCCATTATCGAGCGCGATGAGATGAGCGCATTTGTGTCCCCCATCTCCCGCTTCTTCAGCGTCTTCGCTGTCACACCAATCGAAGGTGAACATGTATTGGCCCCCTTCCCAGGACCTGTCCTTGAACTGGACGCGGACGCGGGAATCCTGAAGCCGCTCGAACACGGTGACTGTCACTTCGTAGCTGAAACAGTCCCAAAACTGTAGCCAGTCGAGCGGTTGTATAGGCGTCTCCGGCTTATGGCAAAACGCGTGGAGGGGCAGGCGCCAGATCACAGCGCCATTCTCCGTTAAAACATGAAAGCCGAGCGCGCGGCCGTGGATCGATGCCGCCCCAAAAACGCAAACATGGATGAGTTCGCCATGATGCGCCTCGCCGTCGTAGAGGAATTCCTTGCGCAGAAAGCAATAGAACCTCGGCAAGTTCACGTTAAGTGTTGCCAACTTCGATGTTCACCTCCAAAGTCGAGAATTGAATTGAAGCAGTAAACTAAAGTCAGGCAGTCGCTTGACTGAAAGGCTGGTTGCGGGCTGGCGAGTTGAACGCCACTCGCATGGCTTATGAGGCCAGCATGACACCGGTTCACTTGCCCGCATGAAAGCTGGTCCGGGAAGCTGGGGTCGAACCAGCGGCCTCTCGATTATCGGTCGAGTGCTCAAACCGCGCTGAGCTTTTCCCGGATGGAGCCCCATGCCAGATTCGAACTGGCTTTTCCGGATTACAGGTCCGGCGCATCGCCACCTATGCTTACAGGGCGTTTGATTCTGGAGCCAATGGAGCGAATCGAACGCTCATCCGTTGCTTACCGTGCAACTGCTCTCCCACTGAACTACATCGGCTGGAGCCAGAGGGGGGATTCGAACCCCGACCTCCGCGTTACGAGTGCGGTGCTCTTCCACTTGAGCTACTCCGGCGTGGAGCGAGTGCGGAGAATCGAACTCCGTTGATCGGACTGGCGATCCGATGCCCAACCAGTAGGCCACACCCGCAGAAGGTTTGGAGCGGACGGAGATAATCGAAATCTCTTCTCTGGGTTGGAGGCCCAGGGCACACCCTATATACCACGCCCGCTCAGACTTCTTGCGAAGCTTATTCAGTTGTCAAAGACCTGCTCTGAGACACACCTCAACCTCCTCGCTTCTAGCGCGAAGCAAGTTAGACGAAATGCCTCAAATTTGCCGACAAAACAAAAAAAGAGGGCGGCCATTTTTAGTGGCCGCCCTCTTCTTGAAATCGGAATGTTATTCCAAGACGGTCAGGTCACCTCGCGCGCATCATGATTGACGCGCCTCTGCGTACCTTTGAGTTCGGTCGCGAATTGGAATATCTGTG
>Ga0075030_100000946_pt1 | contig 26053 bp, 22 predicted proteins | sample LitLauG_LLR_2012_FD_71393 | JGI IMG/M metagenome (GOLD analysis project Ga0075030, IMG submission 71393) | Freshwater sediment microbial communities from Pennsylvania, USA - Little Laurel Run_MetaG_LLR_2012 | ecosystem: Environmental > Aquatic > Freshwater > Creek > Sediment | place: USA...
GGGCGGCGCTGGTAGCGGTAGTCGTTGTAGTAGTAAGCGGAAGTGCCCCAATGGCCGTCGGTCGCGTCGCTCCAGGCGGCCGGGTTCAGCACCAGGTCCTTGGTGGGATCGATGCAGTGGCAATTCAGATCCTTCAGGAACAGCGGCACGCCCGGCACGCGATTGAAAACGGTGCTCTGGAACAGGAGCGTGCTGAGGCGGTTGTTCGAGGTGGGGGCCGGGATCGGCAACCCGCTGGCATAATTGAGGGTCGCACCGATCTCCCAGTCGCGCACGACCTGAGACAGCAACCGGTTCGATCCCCATTTCGGCAAAGTGTAATGCGCGGCAATCACGCCGACAAATGGCCGGGAGAAACCGGAAATGGTCTTGTCGTTGGGGCGATTAAAGACGTCATTGACGACTCCGAACTCGGTCCCCGACTGGAGTTCCTTCGCCCAGGTGAACGCATAGGTGAAGTCGAGGCCATGAGAAAGCCGCTGGGTTACTTTGGCCTGCAGCGAGTCGTACCAAGTCCGGCCTTGGGGGGCCCAGAGTGGAGTCAGGCCGCTCGAGAACTGTGGGAAGGGCCGCAGCGCCTGGGCTACGGTCGCCGTGGCTGGAAAACCGGGGTAGGGCACCCTGTTCTGAAAGCGTCCGGCGGCGGTCGATCCGATCGTAGCTCTGAGGATGGCACGATCGGCGGCGTTATTGATGTCCAACCCGTTTTGGGCCAGAATCTGCGTGGTCAAAGCGTTGTAGTTATCGAGAGTGGAGCTCAGCCACCATGCCCCGCGATTGGCCACATAAGAGGCTTCGACCACCAGATTGCGGAACACCTCGCGCTGCAATCCCGCGCTCCATTGAATCTGCCGCGCCGGCCGGCCGGCGTTCTGGTCCACTACCACTGCCGGGCCGTTGAGAATCGCCGGGAAGTTGGGATTGGGATACGAGCCCGGGGTGAAGTTGGGCCAGGGCAGCACGTAGGTCTGCGGCACGCCGGTGGCAAACGCCATGGCCGGATCGCCGAAGCCCGGGGCGCTGAAAGCGTTGTTGGGAGCGGCATTGGTCTGTCCGGGGTTCGCGGTGGCGGTCCCATCGTAGGCGACCGCGAAACCGGCCCGGAAAACGGTCTTGGGTGTAATCTGATAGGCCACCCCGAGCCGCGGGCCGAAGGCAAAGGGATAATTCTTTGCAAAGCTGCAGTGGCAGGTTGCCTCATAGACGGTGCCGCCGAGATAACCTCCTACGGTCGGATTCGCCAGGTTGGGTGCCAGGGTCGGCATACGGCCGTATTGCTCCTTCGGATAGGTGTCGTAGTCGTAGCGCAGGCCGTAATCGAGCGTCAGCTTGCGGGTGATTTTCCAGGTGTCCTGCGCGAAGAAGGCCAGGAAGTGCTTGCCCGTGCGGACGTCCGCCGGCGGATTGACAATGCCATTATTCACCAGACCCAGAAGGAAGCTGGCGTAAGGGAAACCCACCGTGCCCACACCGATGTTGGCGGATTGAGCATACGGCTGCGCGGTCTGATTCGCCGCGAAATTGAATAAGCCATTGGACGCCGTAAGGATGTTGCCCACGTACCCGAACACACGCAGCTCCGCCCCGAATTTGAACGTGTGATTGTCCTTGACCCAGGTGGCAGAAGCATTCCAGGCGGGAGTGATCTGTTTGCTGCTGGACTGAGCGGCTCCGGCTCCGGGTCCCATGCCCATCATTCCACCCGTTCCAGTGCACGGTGACGTGTTGGTCCCGAGTCCGGTCTGGCAGAGTCCGGTGATGCTCGGAAAGCGCCCGACCGGGATAGGGGAGCCGGTCAAGCCCAAACTTTTCACTTGATCGAAGTCCAGGGTGGGCGAATGGTCGTTGAACGGATAGGTCACCAGTCCCGCTCCCAGGTGCAGAAGCAGCGTTGGCTTCAGGGTGTAGTCGAAATTCAAGCGCCAGTTGAATGAACTAGTGAAGCTGCCCCGGGTCTCGGTAATCGTGGCGGGAAGCCCTTCGGAGCCGTTCAGGCTCTGGGAGTATTGGGTGGCAGTGGCATTGGTCAGGTAAGATCCCGACAGTTTCGCTTTCGGGCTGAACTGGTGATCGATCTTCACCGACTCGTTGGTAGTGACCCGGTCGTTGGGGAAGGACGGAATCAGATTCAGAGATGTGCCGGAGGTGCCCGGCAGTGGAATCAGGTTCTGAATCGCGAGCGCGACCTGGTCGAAGCGAGCGGCGGGAATCATGTTCCCCACGAACGGGTCTCGGACAATCTGCCCGTTGACGCTGCGAGCGGTGTTGGGATCGTAAATGGCGCCTTCGGCAATGGTGCGCCCCAGCGGGTCGGTCCCCAACGTCCGGCCGGTGAGCGCCGTTGCGAAATTACCAGCGCGGTAGGCGGCGGTCGGGACGGTAATGGCGGCGTCGTTGACCACGAAGAACTCGCGATATTGTTCCCGGTTGTAGAAGAAGAAGGTCTTGTCCTTGCCGTTGTAGATTTTCGGAATACGGACCGGACCGCCGATATTGAAGCCATAATCGTTCCGGCGGATGCGCGGCTTGGTGTTGACATAGGGGGTGGAGGCGTTGAACGCTTCGTTGGCCAGGTAGTCGTAGCCCGCGCCGTGGTACTGATTGGTGCCCGATCTCAGGGTGATATTGAAGAGGCCGCCGCCGACCTGCCCGTATTCCGCGGAAAAATTGCTCGTCTGAATGGCGGTTTCCTGCATGGCATCGACGCTGGCCTGAGTCCCGGCCTGGACCGAGTTGAGGCCGTTGGTGGCATCCATGCCGTCGATCTGGGTTCGCTGGGTACCCACCGGCGCCCCATTGACGCGCGCGCCGGTGAGGAATCCGGTGACAGCGTAGGTTCCGGGAATCAGTGCGATTTCGGTCATGTAGAAGCGCAGGCCCTGGCTGGAGGAAAAGGTTCCGCCGATCGACAGCAACCCCAGGTCAACGAGCCGCTGCGCCTGGATCGTATGGCTGAGCTCGCCGCTCTCCGTCTTCAGCAACGACGCCTCTTCCGTTACCGTGACGGACTCGGTTGACAATCCGACTTCGAGCGTCACGTCGAGACGTACCGTCTGGGCCACGTCCACACCAATGTTCTGGCGGACATACTTCTTGAAACCAGGCACGGCCACGGACATTTCGTAGGTCCCTACCGGGATCTGGGCCAGCGTGTAGTTCCCGGTAGCGGTGGTGGCCGCCTGATAGACCACGCCGGTCTCCGAGTTCTTGATTTCGATCGCCGCGCTGGCGACCACCGCGCCGGCCGGATCGGATATGGTGCCGGTAATGGTGCCGCGATCGCTTTGGGCCAAAGCCGCAGAAGCGATCAGACAGAGAGAGAAAACACCCCGCAACGCTTGCATATCAATCCCCCTTGCATGCAGTCAGGAGGAATTGTATGCCTGCCGGCTCGGAATGTCAAAGGTTTTGCGGCAACTTGCATGCAGCGGGTGCCCGTGCTACGATTCTGGACACATCCGAGGACCCAGCCTTGACCGGCCCCGATTCCCAGACCGGACGCGCCCTGTTGAGTTTGCGCGAGATGCTGCTGCGCGGCGATTTCCGCCCCGGTGAGCGCATCTCGGAACTGCCGTTGGTGGCCCGGCTGGGCGTTTCGCGCACGCCGATCCGGCTGGCTCTCGACCGGCTGGCCAGTGAAGGGCTGCTGGAGGTCTCGCCCACCGGAGGATTTGTGGTCCGCGAGTTTACCGTCGCCGATATCTGGGACGCCATCGAATTGCGCGGCGTGCTGGAAGGGACGGCGGCCCGGCTGGCGGCCGAACGGCTCGGCAGCGACCGAGAACTCCTTACGATCCGCAGATGCCGCGATGAAATGGACGCGATCCTGCGGCCAACCATCGATTCGTTTGCGTGCTACCTGGATCTGAACGAAGCGTTCCATTCGGCGCTGGTCGATCTGGCGAAGAGCGCCATACTGCGGCGGACCCTGGAGCGCGTCATGATCCTGCCGTTCGCCTCGCCCAGTGCGCTGGTGTTTGCCCGCTCGAAGCTGCCCAAGGCCGCCGAGATGCTGATCCTCGGCCAGGAACATCATCACGCGATTGTCGAGGCGATCGAGAAACGCCAGGGCACGCGAGCGGAAAGCGTGGCGCGCGAGCACGCTCAACTCTCGCGCCGCAACCTGGAGACCGCGCTCACGGACCAGAGCATCCTGGATTGCGTCCCCGGCGCCTCGCTCATCCGCCTCCCTATTTCGGGGACAGGCTACGAAACCCCTTAATTAGTCTTTCCCGCTCCGCCGTCTAACGTGTCAGCTTGATCTTCAACTCGGCCCCATAGAGCATGGTGCGATCGTTATCGCGCGCGGCCCACTTCAGAAGCGTCTTCAAATTCCGCTCCACGCGTCCACTGAACACTTCGCGGCCATTGGCAACCACTTTGACCGGTTGATCGAAATCGACCTTGTCGGGTGACAGCAGGAGCGTAAAGGCCGTGACCCCCTGGGTTGTAGCTTGAACCGTATTGCCGATGCGCTGCAGATCGACCCGGCCGGTGGTCTTCTGCCGCCGGAACATGGGACCCTCCGCCTCACCCAAAGACGATGCGTCGCCAGGTACGATCAGGTTGACGTCCGGCATCTCCCTGGCTTCCCCGGCGGCGGGGGCGAACTGGTCGATGACCAGCCAATGCGCCCGATGGTGGGCCAGATCCGCGGCTTGCCAGGTAAGCTTGTCGGGATGCGGATCGCGCGGGTGATCGGCGACGAATTTCTCGAAGAGGTCTTTGACTTCGGGCCACCAACGGGTGTTATGCTCCCCCTCGGGCTGAGGATGGTAATCGATGGCAATGCCACTGGCCATGAGGTGATGCGTGAACGGCTCCACGATCGACGTGGGATACAGCCGGTCGCGCCCGCCATTCACCACAAACAGGGGTTTGTTGCGCAGGTTGTTGGGGAAGATGCGGCCGTCGTCGATCTGGCTATTGGCGAGCACCATGAGGAAGCGGTTGAGCGGCAGGAAGCTGGCATACGGGGTCGTGTCGCGCATGGCGATGTAGTACGCGCCGGTGGCGCCATCGGAAACGCCGGCGACGACTACGCGGTTCTCGTCGATATTGTATGTGCGCTTGAGCGCGTCGACGATCGCGCCTAAATTGAGGACCTGATCGTTGCCCCACCAGGGAGCTTCCTCCCAGGCATAGGGGAGCACATAGATCTGCTCGGCTCCCGCGAGAGTTCCGATCTCTCCGTTGCCTCGCGGCTTGTTATCGGTGCGGGCGCCAATTCCGCCGTGAAGCTGAAAGCGAACCTGGTAGTGTCGCGCCGGGTCGTAGTCCGGTGGGATGTTGACGGCGTAGAAGTGCTCGATGCCGTCCTCGGTGTGGTTCTTCAACTGGACGACGCCGGATTTTTGAGCCGTATAGATGCGGCCGCGCTTCAATCGCTGGATCGCTTCGTCAAAGGAGACACCGCTCTTCTCGATGGCCTCGGCGAGGCGGGCAGCCTCGGCGGGAGACTCGGCCGACCAGAATTTGGCAAAGGCGGCATCGGCCTTGGAGGGGGGCGCAGGTTGCGCGTGCACGGCGGGAAAAGTCAAAAGCGCCGTGAGCGCGATCAGCGGGCAGGCGAATCGCGGCGTAATCATGAGGCCAAGTATAAAACAATCGTCCGCGGAGGTGCGGTTGTGACTGAAGATGCCGGCGAACACGCTTCCGTGGGAGGCGGACCCGTGGTGTGCTCCGCTGCCAAACGGCCCACCGGGGCCGGGATGCTAGAATTTGCGTGTGTCCCGCGTCCTGATGGTTTCCTCCGAGGCTGCACCTCTGGCCAAGACCGGCGGCTTGGCCGACGTTGTCGGGGCCTTGCCAACTGCGCTGAGCGCTTTCGGAGATGACGTAGCGGTGGTCATCCCGCGCTACGAATCCATCAGCCTCAAGGGAGCCCGGCGGGTATGGGATCCCCTGCCGGTTTTCCTGGGCCCGGCCCGCTACGATACATCTCTCTACCTGGCCCCCGAAGAGTATCCGCTCTATCTGGTGGATTGCCCTCCGCTTTTCCAACGCAAGGGATTCTACGGAGAAACCGGAATGGATTACGTGGACAACCATATTCGGTTTGCCGTCTTCGCCCGCGCCGCGCTCGCCGTGGCCCGCTTCCTGTTCCGGACCGAAATCTTCCACTGCCACGACTGGCAAGCGGGTCTTCTGCCGGTCTATCTGCGCTCCACGTTCGCTTCCGACCCCACTTTTCTCGGGGTGAGAACGCTGTTTACGATCCATAACCTCGGCTACCACGGCTTGTTCCCGAAGACAGCGCTGGGGGAGGTGGCGCTCGATCCCGGTGTTTATCGCCCGGACGGAGTCGAGTTTTTCGGCAGGGTCAGCTACATCAAGGGAGGAATCTCCTTTGCGGATGCGCTGAATACAGTGAGCCCCACCTACGCCAGGGAAATCCAGACACCCGAGTATGGGTTCGGCCTGGACGGGGCTTTGCGAGCTCGCGGGAATGTGCTGACGGGGATACTGAATGGCGCGGACTACCGCGAGTGGAACCCGGAAACCGACCCCTACCTCCCGGCGCGCTACTCGGCAGCGGATCTTAGCGGGAAACGTGTCTGCAAGGAACAGTTACTAGCCGAGTTCGGCCTCCCCGGCAGTGCCGTGGACGCGCCGTTACTCGGTATCGTGTCGCGGTTCACGCGCCAAAAGGGAACGGATCTGATTGCCGAGATTGCCCAGGAGATTATGGCCGAGGGCTTTTGCCTGGTCGCGCTGGGCGCCGGCGAACCGGAGTATGAGGAATTCTTCGAGAGCATGGCGGCGGAATACCCGGGGCGGATCGGCGTCCGGATCGGGTTCGATCATGCTCTGGCCCACCGCATCGAAGGCGGCGCGGACATTTTCCTGATGCCCAGCCGCTATGAGCCTTGCGGGCTGAATCAGATTTATAGCTTAAGATATGGAACTGTGCCGGTAGTTCGCGCCACCGGTGGGCTGGATGATACCATCGAAGATGGCACAGGGTTCAAGTTTGGGGAGTACGCGGGGCCGGCCCTGGTGTCCGCCCTCCTTGCGGCGGGCACGGCGTTCGCCAACCAGGACGGGTGGAAGGCCATGATGCTCCGGGGGATGGAAAAGGACTTCTCGTGGACCCGGTCGGCGGCAGCGTATTCGGTGCTATACAGGGAGCTTTTGGGAAGGGCGTGAATCTTTTGGCGCCAATGGGATTCTAATCAGCTAGGAGACGAAATGGCAGGTCAGAACACACTAACCTTTAGCGACGGGAGTTTCGACCAGGACGTGTTGCGATCGGATGTTCCGGTTCTGGTGGACTTCTGGGCGGAATGGTGCGGCCCATGCCGGCAGATGGCGCCCACGATCGACGTCGTAGCGAGCGAGTACGCCGGGAAAGTGAAAGTAGGGAAGTTGGACGTGGATTCCAACGGGAGTACCGCCATGCGCTACAACATTCGGGGGATTCCGACCTTGCTGTTGTTTAAGGGCGGCCAGGTGGTGGAGCAGCGAGTGGGCGTCATTGGCAAGTCCGAAGTGCTCAAGATGCTCGATTCCCATGTTGGTGTGCAAGAGCCGGAAAAGATTCGGTAATCGGGACCGGAGCCTGTGGAACGGGCCCCGGTTTCTTAGTCTCTGAGGCCGACCGGGCGTGTGGGGGCTTCGGTCCACTCGCGATCCATGGCGGTGCCGGCAGTCTCCTGACAAGGCACACAGTAGCGAGCCCAGGGCAGGGCGCGTAAGCGCTTTGGGGGAATCGCTTCTTCGCAAGCCAGGCAGACGCCGTAGTCGCCTGCATCCAACCGGTCCAGGGCCTCGTCCACCAAGCGGAGTTGCAGGTAATCCATGCTGTTCAGGTGCAGGGAAACGAACTCATCGTGCGTGATCTGCGCCTGGTCCTCTTCGGCCACGCGGCCCATGCGCGCCAACGTATCGAATTTAATACCCAAGGTGGCCAGCACGTCGGTACGCTTGTCCTGGAGCTGCTGGCGGTAGCCTTCGTTGACATCCGTCGCCGGAATGAGTACGCGCTTTCTCATGCGACCTCCGCGTCCTTTTCAGAGAAAGGACACCTGAATAGTTAAGAGAACTTACCAGAATTCTCAGCCGAATACAATAGCAATTTCGGATAGGGGAGACCCCGTGGGCTGACGTTCAGCGCGGCTGGAGCGGCATGTTTCCGGAGATGTCGGACAGGATCTGCTGCTCGGAGGGAGAGAAACTACTGTGGAACTCCTCGCTGGCGATACGGGCCCGGCGACCGTTGTCGGACGAGCGACGGAGGCGCTGTAACTCGACCGCAACCACTCGCCGCCGGCCCTCGGGCAGCTGATTAAACGCCTGGATCTGGCGGCGCACCAGCGACTGCGTTTCCGGCGCCAGACTCGAGAGCATTCGGAGCTGTTGCAGCCGGCGCTCCTGCTGTTGTTTGGGCAGATTGTCGAACTGCTGCAGGCGCTGGCGAATCTGGGCCTGGCGCAACGGCGGGAGCTTTTCGAGAGCACGTTCGCGCTGTTCGGGAGTCATTTGCATGAGCTGCTGCACGATCGCGCCGGGATTAGGGAGCTTGGGGGCTCCTTTGGCGGCTGGAGCGGCGGCGGGCCGCGGCGGAGGAACAGGGCGGGCTGTCTTGGCCGCTTCCTTCGGCTGCGCCAGCAGGATGGGAACTGTCGCCAGCAGCAACAGTCCCCGGATGGGGGAGAACCGGATCATCCCGCTCTAGAGCTCCGGCCGGACAGAATCGGCACGAACCGCACGATCGAAGTTGTCCAGCATTTCCAGATCATCGAGAGCGTGTACGACCTGCTCCGGCGGCAGAACTTCGATCTGGATAGTCTCAGGCTGGGGGGAAACCGCGGACGGACGCTGCAGCACAAGTCCGACTGTAACCACGAGGCAGGCCGCGACGGCCACCGGCAGACCATGCCACCCGAACAACGGGCGCAAGGGCCGGAACAGCCGGATCGGCCAGGAGATCTCCTGGCCGATCCGGCTGTAGAGCCGGCGATTGAAGTCGGGGGATACGGCGGGTGGCTCCCACTCATCGAGGATGGCCCAAACTGGCGGCTGGCCGGCGACGAATTTCCGGCACGCCGGACAGATATTCACGTGCTGCTCCAAGCCAGCCATTGCGGGGGCGCCCCGGTCCCCGGTGCTGTAGGCCAACAACAGGTCGAGATTCTCTTCCGTTTCGATCGGACACCTCATACCAACCTCTTCTTCCCTAGGCCATGTGGGCCAAACGGGCGCGCAGGGTTTCGTACGCCCTAAAAAGTAACGACTTTACCGCAGATTCGGAGCAACTTAGAACATTGGCGATCTGCGAATATTCCATTTCCTCATACTTGTGCATTAACACGGCGGCCCTTTGTTTCTCGGGGAGCGCCGCTACAGCCCGGCGTACTTCTTCCAGCCGGACCTCCTTCACCATGACGGCTTCCGCGGACGGCCTGGTATCGAGAACCTGACGCGCGGGTGTCTCGGGGGAGCCGCCATCCAGCCGCTCCTGCACCCGTTCCTGCTTGCCGTCCCGCAGTGAGTTTAGCGCCAAATGAGTGGCAATGCGAAACAGCCACGTTGTAAATTTCGCCGTCGGCTCGTATGTGCTCCGGGACCGGTACACGCGCAGAAAAACTTCTTGCGCCAGTTCCTCGGCGATGGCCTGGTTCTGCACCATCCGGTAAAGAAAATGAACCACCGAGGAGCGGTGTTTGTCCAACAGCACGCCGAAGCTGGCGCCATCTCCTTCCCTGACCCGGATCATCAATTCCGCATCGTAATCCAGGGTAGCTGCCAACCCCCCCATATTGGATTCAACCCGTTCCGCGCCGTCAGGTTGCGGTGGCATCGAGTGAAAAACCTTATTCGCCGCGAAGCGTCCTTTCCATAAGGCGCCTTACGGCTTCGCGCGGTGGAACGCCAAAGTGCAGCATCTGATACATCTGCTCCGTGATGGGCATTTCTACGCCGCAGCGCCGCGCCAATTCCACCGTGGCGCTGGTAGTTTTGATTCCTTCGGCCACCATGCGCATGGAGCCGACGATTTCGTCCAATTGGCGGCCCTCCGCCAAATGTAGGCCCACCGTGCGGTTGCGACTGAGTTCCCCGGTGCACGTCAACACTAAATCACCTAAACCCGCCAAACCGGAAAGAGTTTGCGCCTGAGCACCCAGTGCGACCGCTAAGCGGGTGATTTCCGCCAAACCGCGAGTGATCAAGGCTGCCATTGGATTGTGTCCCAGATCCATCCCATGGATGACGCCGGCGCCAATCGCTACTACATTTTTAACAGCTCCGCCAATCTCAACCCCGATGGGGTCGGAACTGGTGTATAGCCGAAAGCTTGGACCGGCAAAAGCGAGTTGGACTTGTTCTGCCAAATGGGCATCGGCTGAAGCAATTACTAATGCAGTAGGATTTAGGCTGGCGACCTCCCGCGCAAAGGTCGGACCCGAGAGTACTGCGACCCTCGGCTCAAATCGCTCACAGATGACTTGCCGAATTATTTCCGATGATCGTAGTAAAGAAGGGCTCTCCAAACCCTTTGTGGCGCTGACAAATACCATTTGGGGCTGTAAATGGGGCAACATCTGCTCGTAAAGATTACGGACCAGATGGGAGGGCATCACGCTGAGAACAATATCTGCAGAAGCCACGGACTCGACCAGCCGATTGCTAAATACTACGTTAGCCGGAATTTGGATTCCAGGTAGATATAAGTCATTTTCCCGAGTGGAGCTCATGCGCTGGGCCAGATCGGGCTCATAAACCCATAGGCGAAGGGTCTCAAACCGTGGGGCGAGGACAACAGCCAAGGCGGTGCCCCAACTGCCGGCGCCAATTATGGCGAGCGACTTCACGGTCGGCGCGCGCTCCACTCAAAAACGTGCTCCGACCCTTGGCGAAGGCGCCGGAAATTATTACTATGTCTGTAGATTATAAACGCACCTGCAATTACCGAGGCTGCCCCTATGGAAACCGCTGGCTGCAGGATTAGCCAGACAGCCAGCGGAAAGGTCCCCGCCGCCAGCACAGAGCCCAGGGAAATGTGGCGGGTCCATGCCACCACACTGACAAACACCAACAGGACGGCGATCATCGGCAACGGCGTGAGTCGAAAGAAGGCGCCTATGAAGCTGGCCATTGCCTTGCCGCCCTGGAACCTGAGAAAGACAGGATAGGCATGGCCGGCCATCACCGCTAAGGCGGCGGCACTCATCCACAGCGGGTCGTCTTGTGTGAGATGCCCGGCGATCCACACCGCCAGGTAACCCTTGGCTATATCGAAGAGTAAGGTGGCGACCCCCGCCGCCTTTCCGGTGGTACGCAAGACGTTGGTGGCGCCGATATTGCCGCTGCCGGCGGCGCGCACGTCGGCGCCTGTCCTCCACTTCACCAGCAGGTATCCGAATGGGATGGCGCCGAGCAGGTAGGCGATCAACAGTGCCAGCAAAGGGATCATGAAAAGGGAAACTCCGCAAGCTTAGTGTACACAGAACCGCCGCGGCCGGGTTGGCTGCGGTACAGGAAAAACCGGTCCACTCGAAAGGCGCCGAAGTCGAGTAAGGGCAGGCTGGCAATGGCTTCGCGAAGTGGCTGCAGATTGAGGCGTTCCTTGATCCTGGCAAGCGTCAGGTGGGGGGAGAAGACTCGGGTTTCGCCAGGGATACCCAGGGATGTGGTCGCCCGATCCGTGGCGGTAGCCAGCGCTTCCAGCCCGGGGGCCTCGATTCCGCACCAGAAAACGCGCGGCGAATGCGGATTGGGAAAGAAACCGACTCTGCGAATGTGAACCGGAATACTGGGCCGCGGATCGAGGGCGGTGAGGGCCGCCTTCAATTCGTCGAGCCGGTCTTCGGGCCACTCGCCGATGAATTTCGTGGTGATGTGCAGGTTCTCCGGCGGGCTCCAGTGGATCGATGCGACGGGGCGGAGCCGTTCCATGAGTTGCTCGAGATGGGACACCACGGCGGGAGGAAGATCGAGGCCCACAAACAGTCGCATGGCGATTTCCATTGTACCGGCCCATCGGAGAAGATGGTGCTCAGCCATGGTTTTCGGCCGGATCCTGAAGCGCGCATTTTACGAGCGGCCTACGGTGGAGGTCGCGCGAGATTTGCTGGGTAATGTGCTGGTGCATGGCCCGACGGCGGGAATCATTGTAGAAACCGAAGCTTATCTGGGCGGCGACGACCTGGCATCCCATTCGGCCCACGGGATTACGGACCGGACGCGGGTGATCTTCGGCCCGCCAGGGCACGCCTATGTCTACTTCATCTACGGGATGTATGAATGCCTGAACATTGTGGCAGAGCGGGAGGGGGCGCCCGGATGCGTGCTGGTGCGGGCAGTGGAGCCGGTGGCAGGAATCGAGATCATGCAGGGGCGCCGCCCGGCGGCCCGGCGCGCGGAAGATCTCGCTTCCGGACCGGGAAAGCTGACGTTGGCGATGGGGATTACCCGCGCCCAAAACGGCCGGAACTTGACACGGGGCGCCCTGGTGGTGCGGGAACCGGAGGAAGCACGGAGAGTGGAGATTGACGTGACGGCGCGCATCGGCATAAGGAAGTGCGCCGATTGGCCGCTCCGGTTCGTGGTGCGGGGCAACCGGTTCGTCAGCCAGGGCTAAGGGCCGCTGATCGTCCCAAACGCTGCCCAGAGCCGCCATTCGCCCGTGCTACACTCCCTTCATGTCAGGACTTCGCGAGGTGCCGGATGAACTGCCGCCCTTCCTGAAAACGTGGCGGCGCATCTACATCGGGGTCCTTCTCTACCTCGCCGTAATCATCGCAGCCTGCTACGGCTTTACCCGGGCGCTGGAATGAGCACGCTGGACTGGGTGGTCCTTTTCGGAACGATCATCTCCATCGTGGCCTACGGGTTATATCGCAGCCGGGGCAGCGATACCGTCGATCGCTTTCTGCTGGCGGGAAAGACCATGCCCTGGTACGCCATGGCGCTTTCCATCATGGCGACGCAGGCCAGCGCCGTCACCTTCATCTCGACTACCGGACAGTCGTACGTGGACGGCATGCGCTTCGTGCAGTTCTATTTCGGCCTGCCCATCGCCATGGTCATTTTGTGCGCTACGGTGGTGCCGGTCTTCCATCGGGCCAAAGTGTTCACCGCGTACGAGTACCTGGAGCAGCGCTTCGACTCCAAGACGCGGGCGCTGGCAAGCATCATCTTTCTCTGCCAGCGCGGGCTCTCGGCGGGGCTGACCCTCTACGCTCCAGCGATCGTGCTCTCCGCGATTCTGGGATGGCCCGATCGCGTCACCATCCTGCTCATGGGCATCACCGTGATCACGTATACGTCGTTGGGCGGCGTCAAGGCGGTGACGTGGTCGGATGTGCAGCAGATGTGCATCATCTTCTTCGGCCTGGTGGCTTCGCTGGTGACGGTGATCACGTTGCTGCCGCGCTCAGTTTCCTTCCCCGATGCGCTGTTTCTGGCGGGAGCGGCCGGGCGTCTGAACGCGGTCACCACCACTTTCGATTGGAACGACCGCTTTACGCTGTGGAGCGGCATGATTGGCGGCACCTTCCTGTTCCTCTCCTATTTCGGCTGCGACCAATCCCAAGTGCAGCGCTACCTGACGGGCAGCTCGATCGCGCAAAGCCGTCTGAGCCTGCTCTTTAACGCGGTGGCCAAGATCCCGATGCAGTTCTTCATCCTGTTTATCGGGGCCATGGTGTTCGTGTTTTACCTGTTCGTCCAGCCGCCGCTTCTGTTCGAACGGGCGGCTCTCGCGACGATTCAGACTGCGAGTGCCTACCAGCCGGTAGGCCAGCGGTATGAGGAGGCCTTCAACCGCCGGCGGCAGGCTGCCGAGGACCTGATCGCTGCGCATCATGCCCGAGATGCCGCGCGGGAAGAGCGCGAGATCGCCGGGTACAGGGCGGCGCAGCGGGAGATGGATGACACACGCACCCAGGCGGTCAAGCTGGTGGAGAGCATCGGTGGCGAGCCGGGATTCAGCGACACCAACTACATCTTTCTTTCGTTTGTCACGAAGTACCTTCCGGTCGGCCTGGTCGGGTTGGTGATCGCCGTAATGTTTGCGGCCACCATGTCCGCCAGCGCCGGCGAGATCAATTCCCTGGCCACGGTCACCATGATCGATCTCTACAAGCGGTATTTCCGGAGGGGTGCGCCTGATCACCACTACTTAATGGCTTCGCGCTGGGCGACCCTGTTCTGGGGCGCGTATGCGATCGCGTCGGCCGGTTTCGGAAAGAAACTGGGCTCGCTGATCGTGGCGGTGAACGTAGTTGGGTCCCTGTTTTATGGTTCGCTTCTGGGCGTCTTTGTGTTGGCCTTCTTCTTCCGCAGAGTACGCGGCACGGCGGCGTTTATCGGAATGCTGGCGGGGGAAGCGGTGGTTTTCTGGTCTTTCCTGTTTACGGGGATTTCGTTCCTCTGGTACAACGTAATTGGCTGCATGGTGGTGGTGGCGACCGCCTTGTTGATTACGTATGGGTCGGGTGAGGGAACGCGGGAAGTTCACGAGTAGAGTCACGCCTGGCCGAACAAAAGTTCCAATCCGCCGTGGATCGCGTCCACCGTGCGCGCGGGCAGTCTGCCCAGGCGCTCCTCCCCGTGTCGAATCTCCCTCACCAGGGGTCCTTAATGGTCGAATGAAACTTGGGTTTCATTCTCGATCTCAGGCGCACTTCTGCAGGATCCACATCGCCCTGATCAACCCGATTCAGTTGTGCGGTCACTTCCTCAACCCGGCGCTCCCGTGGCGGCGCCTTCCGCGCCAGGTAAAACGTGCGGCAGCCGGGCTCGATCTTCGGGTCGCCCACGAAGAAAGGCGTGGCGTCGAAGGCTCGGACGCGGTCGAAGCCGGCTTGGCGCAAGACGCGGCGCATCTCGGTTGCGGTCCAGGCGACCTGTTCGATGTGCTCGCGTTGGCGGTCCCACCGGCGGCCGTGGCGAATGAACCAGTCCACCTCGGTGCGGCCCCGGTCGCGTTCGCGATCGTAACCGCCACGCATCACCATCACGACACCGGGTTTTTCCATCCACCAGGAGCCGGGCCAAATCTTCTCGAACGCCAGCCGGTTGTTGACGTCAAAATAGAAGTGGCCGCCGGGGCGCAGGGCGCGGTGTACCGAGCGCGCGACCCGGGTCAGGTCTTCTTTCCGCGGAATGTGATTGAGCGCGTCGAACTCGCACAGCACGAGATCGACCGGCTCCGGCAGCCGGAAACTCCGCATGTCGCCCTGTATTACATTCAGCAGCAAACGTTGCCGGCGGGCCTTGTCTCGTGCCAGGCGGCACATGACGGGCGAGAGGTCCACGCCTTGCATGCGAATACCGCGGCGCGCCAGCAGCAGCGCGGTTGTGCCCGTTCCGCATGCCAGGTCGCACCCGGATTCGACCCGCGGCAGAATTTCTCCGAGGATGTTCTGGCGCGCGGCTTCAAACCACGCCAGGTGAAACGTGATAAACCGATCGTAGTAGATGGACAGCCATTGATAGGGCCGATTCTCTCTTTGCGTCTTCATGAGTCTCTCTCCGCTAAGAAAACCATTTCGGCGGAATCGTCTCCAAACGGGGACCGGTCGAAATCCCCGTACAGGGCGGCAATCCGCAGGCCGGCGCGGGCTAACAGGTGCTCCATCTCGTAGCGGTAAAAATAGCGGAAGGGAAACGCGTGTACGATGCGGCGTGTCTCTCCCCCTGGCATCCGGAGGTAATAAATGATCTCCACGTCGTTGCACTGCACGGAGCGGTGCCGGGCGGCAAAGCGAAACGCGCGCCGCAGGAACCGGCCGTCCGGAAGTGCGATTTCCGGGAAATCTTCGACCTCCTCCGGGGTGACTGGCCCGGCGAGTAATGGGGGATGGACGTGGAACACGTCAAATGCCAGGCGGCCGCCGGGTGCGAGGTGCTCCCGGACACAACTCAGACACAGAAGTTGTTCCTCCACGGTGACCAGATGCTGCAGAGGACGAAAGGGAATCATGATCAACCCATAAGTGCGGCCGAGATGAAAGTCCACGATGTTTTCCTGCAATAGCGTGACACCGTGTTGCACGTCTGCCGGCAACCGGGCGACCTTCGACCGGCACCGTTCCAGCATGTACGAGGATTGATCCAGTCCGGTGATCGAACAGCCGGCCTCGGCGGCGCGGATCAGCAGCCGCCCGGTTCCGCATCCCAGCTCCAGCACCTCGCCGCCGGGGGACTCGCGGCACAGATCCAGGTAAAAGGATGCGTCCGCGCGGGAGATATAAGCCGGGACGCAGTCGTAGAGATCGGCGAGTTCGGCCACGTCATCGTAGCCGCCATATGGGCTCACGCGATGTGTGCTCCCACGGTATTCACGTAGACCGCGTAGAGCGACTGGCTTCCGGCCATAAACAGGCGGTTGCGCCGCGTGCCTCCGAAGCAGATGTTGGCGCACGTCTCGGGCATTCGAATCATGCCGATGCGCTCGCCATTGGGCGCGATGATCTGAACGCCGGGACGGGCCCCTGCCCAGACGTTGCCGTCGATGTCGCAGCGAATCCCATCGGCGGCCGAACGTCCGCCTCCGCCCGGCATATCCAGCTTCACGAACGTCTTGCCATTGCGCAGGCCTTTTCCGTCCATATCGTAGACTCGCGTCTCAGCGGGCGCGCCGGTGTCGGCCACGTAGACCTTTTTATAGTCGGGCGAGAAGCAGATGCCATTGGGCCCGTCGGGCTCGTCGGTCACTTTATCCATTTGCCCGGTCTTCCCATCCACGCGGTACACGGCCGGCTTGATTTCGGAATCGGCCTTGAAACCTTCGTAATATCCGTTGATGCCGTACGTGGGATCGGTGAACCAGATGCTGCCATCGGGATGCACCACGATATCGTTGGGCGAGTTCAGGCGCTTACCCTGAAACTTGTCGGCGATTACCGTGATGGCGCCGGAGTATTCGTAGCGGACGACGCGGCGGTTGCCGTGTTCGCAGGAAAGCTGCCGGCCTTCAAAATCGAACGTGTTGCCGTTACTGAAGCCGGAGGGGTTGTGGAAGACAGTGACGCGGCTGTCGTCTTCGATCCAACGCATCTGGACATTATTGGGAATGTCGCTCCATACCAGGTAGCGGCCCACACCATTCCACGCGGGACCTTCGGCCCAGAGCGTGCCGGTATAGAGCCGCTTGATGGGGGTATTGCCGGCCATGTAGCGGCGGAAGCGGTTGTCCAAGGCGATGATATCCGGGTCGGGGTACTGTAGCGGCTCCTGCTTCGTCCAGTCGCGGGGCGTCGGGACTGAGGATACCGGCGTCTGCGCGGCAGCCGGCCCCAGGGCCGCGCCGGCGAGCGACGCAGCCAGAAAGTAGCGGCGGTTCCATACGGGTTGCGAAGTACGGTTGTCAATAGCCATGCTTGATATGTATACCTCAGTTAAGGTGTTTTTTGGAAACTGGTGAATGCAGTTATCGGAAACCGGGCTGCGGCTAAGTTCGTCTGCAACTACAAGTGCCTGTACCGGGTTGGGTTTATGATGTCCGCTGTGTCGTCGATGTTATGAAGAACCGGGTTCTCTTTTCCCTGGCTATTCTGTTGTGCCTGCCGGTGCCCCACCTGCTCGCGCAGCGCGACCGGATCGCCGGCGTTATTGACAACACTCGCCGTGTAGCGCTCAGCGGCCATATCCACCCGATGGCAACTGCGGAGAACGACCAGGGAGCGGTTGACCCTTCGCTCTTCCTGCCAAGTGTAACCCTGGTGCTGAAGGCGTCCGCCGCCCAGCAGGCCGATCTCGATCAACTGCTGGCGGATCAACAAAACCCCTCGTCGCCCAACTATCATCATTGGTTGACGCCCGAGCAATTCGCCGAGCGGTTCGGAGTGAGCCCGGCCGACGTCAACCGGATTGTCTCGTGGTTGCAAGGCCGGAACCTCACGGTGACCGGCGTGGCGCGCGGCCGGAATTGGATCGCTGCCAGTGGGACGGCCGCAGCGGTGCAAAATGCCTTTGGCACCCAGATTCATCACTATCTGGTGAATGGCGAAACACACTTCGCGAATGCCACGCAGCCTTCCGTTCCCGCAGCGTTGCAGGGCATGATCGGAGCCATTCGCGGCCTGCATGACTTTCGCATGAAGCCGGCCCTGCACCCGGCAACGATGGCGCCCGACTATAACTCGACGACCGGGAGCGGCCGCCACTACCTGGCGCCCGATGATGTAGCCACGATTTACAACATCACACCGCTGTACAACAGCGGGCTCACCGGTTCCGGGCAGAAGTTGGTGATAGTGGGACAAACAGACATCACCCTGGCGGATGTCCGGCAGTTCCGTACTTATTTCAACCTGCCCGCGAACGACCCGCAACTCCTGCTGGTACCCGACTCCGTAGATCCCGGGACGAGTAAGGTCGACGTCGGAGAAGCCAATCTCGATCTCCAATGGGCCGGGGCGATCGCGCGGGATGCGGAGATTATTTACGTGTATTCGAACGATGTGATGATCTCCGCGCAATATGCGATCGACCAGAATCTCGCGCCGGTATTGAGCATGAGCTATGGTTCTTGCGAAGTTCTGAATTATTCCTCGGATGCCACCGCTGCGCAGGCGATAGCCAGGCAAGGGAATGCCCAGGGCATCACGTGGTTCAACGCCTCGGGCGATTCGGGCGCCACCGACTGCGCGGGGGGTGGTAGCTCGCAATACAACGGGGTTCAATCGGTAGACCTTCCCGCCAGCGTACCGGAGGTTACCGGCGTGGGGGGCACGGAGTTCAACGAAGGAAGCGGGAATTACTGGAACACTTCGAACGATAGCAATCACGCCTCGGCGCTAAGCTACATTCCTGAGATCGCGTGGAACGATACGGCGGCGAGCGGCACGCCCTCCGCCAGCGGCGGCGGCGCGAGCACCTTTTTCGCCAAGCCTTCCTGGCAGAGCGGAACCGGCGTGCCCAACGATGGCGCCCGCGATGTTCCCGATGTTGCGATTTCGGCATCCGCCAATCACGATGGATATCTGACGTACAACGGTGGAACCCTGCAGGTGGTGGGAGGCACTTCCGCGGGCGCCCCTTTCTTTGCGGGCCTCGCGGCTGTGCTGAATCAGTACCTGGTGTCGAGCGGGGCGCAATCGAGTCCGGGGCTGGGCAATATCAACCCGCAGCTATACAGCATTGCGCGCACCACGCTGGGCGCTTTCCACGACATTACCACGGGAAACAACATCATCAACGTGACTTGTAGCAGCCGAACGCGAAACTGTACGCCGGGTCCAGTCGGGTTCAATGCGGGTGTTGGCTACGACCAGGTAACGGGGCTCGGCTCGGTGGATGCCTTCGCGCTGGTCACTGCTTGGAAGGGAGGCGCGCCTCCCGCGATTGTTCCCGGCCCTCCTGCCATTACCGCCGTGGGAAACGCGGCTGCCTACAACCAGAGTTACGCGCCTGGCATGGTGCTGACCATTCTGGGCTCGCAGCTTTCGCCGGTGACGCAAGCGGCCGGCTTCGTCCCGCTCCCCGTTCAGATCGCGGGCGTTTCGGTAACCGTTAACGGCATCGCGGCTCCGTTGTATTACGTCTCGCCCGGACAGTTGAATGTGCAGATCCCGTATGAGACCGCAGCGAATGCCACCGCGGTTCTGAAGGTGAATAACAACGGGCACAGCGTGTCCGTTTCTTTTGTAGTAGCAGCGGCTGCTCCCGGCATATTTACCGATGCCAATGGAGCACCGGTCCCCTCTACCAGTGGCTCGCGCAGCCAGCACCCAACGCTGCTACTGTACCTCACAGGGTATGGGGCGGTGACTCCGGCGCTCGCGACCGGCACCGGGCCGGCGGCCGGGTCGGCCAATCTTCCACAACCGCAGCAGAAGGTCACGGTCACTGTGGGGGGCGTGGCGGCGTCTTTTTTGGCTGGTGTCCCAGTGGGATACGTGGGCGTGATGCAAATCAATTATCAGTTGCCCGCCAACGCTCCCCTCGGCCCCCAGCCGCTGGTGGTCACGGTGGGCGGCATTGCCAGCGCGCCGGCGACGCTGCTGGTCACACCCTAATACGCACGGCCGTTCTACGCTATGCTGAGGGGGGCGGACGAGTGGCAGACGGTCTCAAACCGGTTCCGAATCCGCAAACCATTGCCGATCTGACAGCACTGCTGCCCGAGCCAGGCAAAGATGGCTACGCGTTCTTCGAGAATGCCGACCGCCACCCGATCGAGAAAACCATCGACTTCCGCCAGGGGAATGCGTGGTGGATGATGGACCTATCCTACCTGGCGTATGCTACCGATCCGCAGTACGCCATGGATCAACTGCGAGCGGCCGGACTGGACGCTGCGGCTTTCGGCGCCGGGAACCCGGAGCCCCCGCACGTGATCGTGGCTCACACCGGGGAAGTGGTGATCGTAGCGTTTCGAGGAACGCGGATTGAGCAGTTGGCCGACATTATCGCCGATCTCTCGTTTTTTCCGCAGTTGACCAGTGAGGGACTCGTGCATCGTGGGTTCCTGAACGCGCTGTTCGCCGGCGGCGTTTGGGAACAGACCCAGCGCCACATCGCGGGGATCCCCGGGAATCAGGTAATTCTGTTTACGGGACACAGCCTGGGCGCGGCTCTGGCCACCCTGGCCCGGCGCCGGTACCGCGACCCGCGCAGCCGCCCACTCGCGCTCTACACCTTTGGATCTCCCCGCGTCGGCGATGGCGTCTTCTTTTGTCCCAGTTATCCCGCCAACAGCTACCGGATCGTCAACGATGAGGACGTAATCGCGCATGTGCCCACTCCGCCGGTTTATGGCCACGCCGGTGCGCCTTTGGGCACGGGCGGCCAACCGTTGCCGGCCGCTGACTGGGAGGAACTGGAACATCGCTTCGCCGGTGCGGCGGCGACCCTCGGCGTATTCAACTTGGCCAGCCGGCAACAACGGCTGCGCCAATACTTCGAGGCACAAGCGGTGAAACCCCTCGGCGACCATGCTCCGCGGGCGTATGCCACGAAGATCTGGAATTCACTGCTGGAGACCCCTCCTCCCCTGTAGACGCCGCCATATGAGGTACGCCACGAGCAGGATCGCGATGGCAACGGAGATGCCAACCAGGTAGTGGTCCACGTTTTTCTGGACCGCCTCCCACCGCTCGCCCAGAAAATAGCCGAGGCTGAGGAACGTGCTCACCCATAGAATCGACCCGCTATACGCAAAAAGAGCGAATTGGTGCGGTGCGACTTCGCTTATCCCTGCGGCGTAGGCGGTGAGGTGGCGGACACCGGGGATGAAATAGCCAACCGTGAGAGCCCAATGGCCTATGCGCTCGAACCAGGCATGCGCCCGGGCCAGACGCTCGGGCGTGAGATGAAGATATTTCCCGTATCGGTGCAGCACCGCCAGGCCAAAACTGCGGCCCAACGCATAGCTGATGGTGATGCCTGAGGCGCTGCCGGCTACGGCCGTGGCGAAGGCCAGAGGCAACGACAGGTTGCCTCGGTAGACCAGGTAGCCGGTAAAGGTCAGCAGGGTCTCGTCGGGAATCGGCAAGCCGATGATTCCGAACACCAGCAGGAAAAAGATGGCCAGGTATCCGTACTGCGTGATCCAGTGGAGAACCTGTTGTTCCACTAAACCGCCAGGTCCGTGATTTCCACTGCGCTTCTATGGCCCTCCACCACCACGATCCCGGTCTTGGTCACATGATGGTAGCGGCGGTCGCGGTCGAGATCGTAGCCGATACACGCATCTGCGGGAACACGGACATTTTTGTCGAGAATGGCGCGGCGAATGCGGGCGCGCCGGCCGATGTCGCAGTTATCGAGAATGACGCTGTCTTCCACCAAGGCGCCGGTGTGAACCCGGACGCCGCGTCCCACCACCGAATTGCGCACGAAGCCGCCGGACAGGATCGTACCGCCGGCAATGATGGAGTCGATCGCATGGCCACGCCGGTCCTCATCGTCGAAGGTGAACTTTGCGGGCGGATCGGGGTAGCTGGTGGTTCGCACCGGCCACTGGCGATTGTAGAGATTGAGCGCGGGGCTCACCGACCGCAGATCCATGTTGGCTTCGTAGTAGGAATCGAGCGTTCCCACGTCGCGCCAGTAGGGGACCGCGTCGGCCGCTTCTCCGGGGATCCGGTTGGTCTGAAAATCGTAGGCGTAGATCTCCGTATGGCCGGCCAACTTGGGAAGGATATCGCGTCCGAAGTCGTGATGGCTTGCCCGGTTGGCGGCGTCGTCGTGGAGGAGGCGGAGCAAGGTCCGGGTCGAAAAAGTGTAATTGCCCATGGAGGCATGCACGCGCCGCGGGTCGCCCGGCATGGTGGGCGCGTCGGGATTCTTTTCATGGAAGGCCAGAATGCGGCCATCCTCGGAGGCTTCGATGACGCCGAACTCGGCGGCCTCTCTTTTCGGAACAGGGATCGCGGCGACCGTCACTTCCGCGTTCTTGTGCACATGGTACTCCACCATGCTGGCGATATTCATGCGGTACACGTGATCGCCACCGAAGATGGCCACGACCTGCGGGTCGGCCTGCTCGACCAGGTTGATGTTCTGGTAAATGGCGTCCGCCGTGCCCTGGTACCAGGTCTCACCGGGCGAGCGCATTTGCGCCGGCACGGGAATCACGAACTGCGTCTTGAGCATCCCCCCGAACTGCCAGCCTTCGCTCAAATGTTGCAAAAGCGACTGGCTGCGGAACTGCGTCAGCACGTACACCGAGTAGATCCCGGAATTGATGAAGTTGCTCAGCACGAAATCGATAATGCGATACTTGCCGCCGAAAGGAACCGCCGGCTTGGCTCGCTCCTTGGTGAGAGGCGAGAGTCGCGTTCCTTTTCCACCGGCCAGGACGATGCCCAAGACCCGTATGCGCATAGGTTCCGCCAAAGCCTTATTCTTCCAGGCAAGGCGGCGGCACGCAAGAGTCCTTTAGGACTTTTTCGCTACATGTACGCGGGAATGGGAATGCCGAGGATATCGGCGACCCGCTCCAGTTGCCGGTGGAAGAAGTCGGTCATCCACAGCAGGAATACCTTTTTCTCGCGATCCGGCTCCTGCAGGATCGGATATTGGTGGTAGAAATTGTTGAAGGTCTGGGCGAGCTGGAACGCGTACTTGGCAACGTGCGCGGGCTCACCGGCGGTGACCGCCCGCTCCACCGCCGAATCGGCTTTGGAGGCGGCCAGGATCATCTGCCAGAAGTCCTCTGCCTGGAGTTGCCGAGCCAGCGCCTCGGGATGCAATTCGGCGGCGAAATCCGGGAGCGTTTCACCGCGCTCCTGGAGCTTCCGGAGGATGTTGCGCGCCCGCACGGCGGCGTATTGCACGTAGGGACCGGTTTCCCCTTCAAAGCTCAGCGCCTCCTGCAAGTCGAAGGCGATGACGGAAGTGCGCGTGAATTTGAGCAGGAAATACCGGAGGGCGCCCATTGCGATCTGGGTGGCGACGAGTCTCCGCTCTTCCGGGGCAGCCTCGGCATGGCGCGATGCGACTTCTTCCAGGGCCTTGGAGATCAGCGTGTCCATCAGGTCGTCGGCCTTTACCCCCAGCCCCTTCCGGCCGGAGACTTCGACGTAGGGTTTTTTCCCGTCCTCCTCGGAGAGGGGAATGCCGAGATCGGCACAGCAGCGCGGAGACAGCGCCACCATTTCGTAAGAGAAGTGGATGGAGCGGCCAGCCTGGTGTTCATAGCCCAGCCCACGCAGACCGGCCGCCACCACCTCCTGCAAATACGACTGCCGCGCGTCAATTACGTTATAGACTCGCGAGCCCTGCCCAAAATGGTGCTCGGAACCCGTGGGAGTGTCTGTCGTAATCCACAGTACGCGCCCGTCGGCGTACGTTTGCAGGGGCCGGTAGTAGAAGTCTTTTCCCAGGAGACCGAATTTCCAAAGCTGGTAGGCAATGTCCTTGCCGACATAGGTCACGGTCCCGTCGGAGCGGACAATCACTTTGCCTTCCTCCGAAAGGCCGGGCATCACCCAGCAGCCTGCGTTCTTGCCCTCTTGTTCGAAATAGATGGCCCGGCGCTCTTTCAATTGTTCGAAGGCGGAGGCCCAGAACTGGAGGTGCAGGATTTCGCTTTCCCGCGGCAGCACGTCGTACTCGATATCGAGCCGCAGCATAGTGGCCAGGTGCGTTTCCACGATGGCGTCCGCCACCAGGTGCGCGAGTTCCGCCAGTTCGCCCTCGCCCGTCTCAATAGCGTGGAGCGTTTGTGCGCGCCACTGGAGCGCTTCGGGGTGGTCCGAATAGTTGGCCGAGGTGTGAGCGTACAGGTCCCAGCAATAATAGTCAAACCGGATCGCCGGATCCGCGAGGAGCGACTGTACCTCCGCGAGCGTCTTTTTTTCGAGGTAGTGAAAACCCACCACCACGTCGGCCACCTGGACGCCGGTGTTGTCTATATAGTTCTGCACCTCGACGGCGTTTCCGCGCGCGCGCAACATGCGGACAAAGGTATCGCCCAGGGTGGCATTGCGGAGGTGGCCGATGTGCGCCGCCTTGTTGGGGTTGATGTTGGTGTGCTCGACGATGATCTTTTCGCCGGTGTTGGCGGGCTCCTCGCTATCGCCCCGCAGTAGTGCGGCGCCATAGGCTCCCCGATCGAGACGCAGGTTAATGTAGCCGTTTCCCGCGACCTCCACCGCAGTCACACCGGGTATAGACCCGATCTGTTCCACCAGCTCCGCCGCGATTTTCTTGGGCGCCTGGCGAAGCTGCTTTGCCAATTGGAAGGCGGCCGGCACCGCCATCTCACCGAACTCGCTCTGCCGCGGCTGCTCGATGGCGGCCGTCACATCGATTCCGTACCGTGCTTGGATATGGGCGCGAAACGCTTGAGAAACCTGCTTTTCTAGGGAATGGAACACGAGAAGATATGAGTATATCAGGCGGGTAAAACCAACTCATGCGTGGAGCATGGGAAGGGTGCGGGCTGCCGGGTTGAAACCGTAGGGACCGAATGTACCAGAAAGTTCCCATGTACCAGAAAGTACCAGAAAGTTCCCTTGACATAAGGTTCATTTTTCCGTACACTTGCAGCCAACTCTGGAGGAAGCTCCAGAGCAGGAGAGTTGTTCGCGAGGCTTTGCTGCCTCCTCCCTCGTTGCGGGGGGTCCTGTTCAACCTTAGAAGTTAATTGGTTCAGCGTCACTTTCTGTAAGCCGGCACGACTCCGATTAGACCATCCGGCCGTACCGGGTTATGTTCCGCTTGTTTTTTTGAGTCATCCTATGAGGTGGAAAGGGAAGCATTTCATCGCATTCAGGTTCTGGCTGGTCTCCGCTTTCCTGGTTTCCCTAAGTCCGACAAGCTCCTGGAGCCAGCAGGCAACAGCCGCGCCTATTGTGCAACCGGGTGCGCCAGGTCAGAACAGCAGGATCCTTTCGCCGGCGACGGCGGGCATTCCTGTACGGGAACCTACAGAAGCTGATACCAAGTTTATGCAGGGCATGATTATGCACCATGCGCAGGCCGTAGAAATGACGGCATTGATGGCCACCCGGACCCGCAACAAGGCGCTCCTGGCTTTCGGGAAGCGGATCAGCATCTCGCAGGCCGACGAGATGAATTACATGAAGCAGTGGCTCGAGGATCGCGGCAAGCCGGTACCCACCGGGCACGATCACATGGCTCACATGGCGGGCACGGCGCATATGGACATGAGTTCCATGCCGATGATGCCCGGTATGTTGACCCCGCAGCAGATGCAGGCCTTGGCGAAAGCCGCCGGCCCGGCGTTTGACCACCAGTTTTTGACGGGCATGATTCAGCATCACAATGGCGCCCTGGTGATGGTGCAGGATCTCTTCGACACTCCAGGAGCGGGCCAGGATGCCGTGCTGTTCGACTTTGCGACGGATGTGGACAACACGCAGCGCGCCGAAATTAGAATCATGCAGGGCATGTTGGAGGGAAAGAAATGACCGCTGAGCGAACTTCATGGTTTGCGCGCAATGGCGCAACGATCTCCCTGGCCCTGGCTGTCTCGTTCCCCGTGCTGAGCGCGGCGCAAACCACCACAGCCACGCCGTCCAAGACCGCAGTCTTCTCCAACCCTCGAGCGGCATCCGGCGATCCACGAGTTGGACTCAAGGCCGGGTTGTACGACGCCGGCGAAGCAGCATTCGGCATGGAGCGGGTG
>Ga0075030_100000952_pt1 | contig 25893 bp, 18 predicted proteins | sample LitLauG_LLR_2012_FD_71393 | JGI IMG/M metagenome (GOLD analysis project Ga0075030, IMG submission 71393) | Freshwater sediment microbial communities from Pennsylvania, USA - Little Laurel Run_MetaG_LLR_2012 | ecosystem: Environmental > Aquatic > Freshwater > Creek > Sediment | place: USA...
GGACACTCTCGGGGTTCTGTTGGCAGGCGGGGCCGGCGAACGGCTGTATCCTCTCACTCGCGATCGGGCTAAACCAGCGGTCACTTTCGGCGGCATCTACCGCATTATCGACGTCACGCTTTCGAATTGTCTCAACTCCAATCTGCGCCGCGTTTACATCCTCACCCAGTACAAGGCGCTGTCGCTGAACCGCCATATTCGCGAAGGCTGGAACATTCTGGGGCGGGAAGTTGGCGAATTTATTGAGGTGTTGCCGCCGATGAAGCGGGTGAGCGACCAGTGGTATCAGGGCACCGCCGACGCCGTGTACCAGAACATCTACTCGATCGGCTCGGAGCAGCCTAAACACGTCCTTATCCTTGGTGGTGACCATATCTACAAGATGGATTACGGGAAGATGCTGAAGCAGCACCAGGAGTCGGCTGCAGACATCACGCTGGCCACCATCCAGATCGATCCCGACCAGAGTCATCACTTCGGCGTGGTGGACGTCGACAAAGACGGGCGAGTTAACGGCTTTGAGGAAAAGCCCAAGGTCACCCAATTGCGCTCACCGCTGAACCCCCAAAAGGTAGCGGGATCCATGATGGTTTATCTGTTCAACGCCGATGTGCTGATCCCGGTTCTGCTGAAAGACGCGGAGAATCCGCAGTCGAGCCATGATTTCGGCAAGGACATCCTGCCCAAGATGGTCGATGACTATCGCGTCTTCGCCTACGATTTCGTCGACGAAAACAAGAAAGAGGCGCATTACTGGCGCGATGTGGGCACCCTCGAAGCGTACTACGAAGCCAATATGGATATCGTTTCCGTCTCGCCAATCTTCAATTTGTACGACGAAGAATGGCCGATCCGCACGCACCAGCGCCAATATCCGCCGGCGAAATTCGTGTTCGCAGAAGAGGGGCGCACCGGGCACGCCCTCGACTCGATCGTTTCAAACGGCTGCATCGTTTCCGGCGGGGTAGTGAAGAATTCGGTGCTCTCGCCCGACGTCCGAGTCAATTCTTATTCCGAAGTGGATCAGTCCATCTTGTTTTCGCACGTGAGCGTGGGGCGGCGCTGCCGCATCCGCAAGGCGATTCTCGACCGCGACGTGCACATTCCCGAAGGCACCACCATCGGCTATGACGCAGAGGCAGATCGGCAACGATATTTCGTAACCGAAAGCGGCATCACCGTAGTCACGCGGGACTATTCGCTGTTCGAGAATCCGGTGACCGTGGACTACTTCACCAGCGAATAGGGCCATGTGGCGACAGCCGCCTCGGCTGTCCAAGCCTGCGCGAAGCGCGGCGCCAGTGTAGGTGTTTCAACAGAGTCCCGCCAACCACTTGCGCGTCTGCGGCAATCCAAGCTACGATTTTTCCCTGTCCGCTGGGAGGGGTTCTATGTTCATCCGGGCCCTGCGAGTAGCGCTTTTCGGTTTGTTCCTGGCTGCGTTTTCCCTTTCACAGGAAGTTCCTCCAGTTGCGCCTTTGCCTTTTGACCCGCTGGAACTCGCCACGGGGCCGACGGCAGTTCCGGACACTCCGCAGAAACGCGCGGCCGTGCTCGACTTATTGGAGCGTGCGCGTCAGAACAGTGCTATGCACACTCCCGGCACGGCGCCCTTCAGTCTGAAAGTGTCGTTCAATTCGGTGGGGAAAGGATCTCGCAACTCGGGCTACGGCGAATTGGAAGAAACCTGGCTGAACGGGCAGACGTGGCGCTGGTCGACGCGGCTGGGAGATTATTCGCAACTCCGGATTTTCTATGAGGGCGCAGCGTACGACGACAAGCCGCGCGGATACATGCCGCTCCGCCTGCAGATGGTGCGCAACTCTGTGTTCTGGCCTGTTGTCGGCAATTTCGCCTCTTCCCTGCTGCGTATGGCTACCGCGAAATGGGAGGGCACCGATCTGGCTTGCATCCTGATTTCGGGCGCACTCAACGATGCGACGGACACCCCTGGGCGCCGGTGGGAAGAAAACGAATATTGCATTGATCCGAAGACCGGCTTTCTGCGCGTTCACTCCGAGGCTCCGGGAATCTACTCGGTATACGACTACAACGGAGGGATTCAGTTTCACGGACGCGTGCTGCCGCGGCAGACTACGATCGTGGAAGGCGGCACTACTGTCCTGCAGATTCATCTCGACAGTTTGCAGGACGCGAACGACGATCCCAACCAGTTCATTCCTACCAAGAAAATGCTCGCGCACGGCCCGGGGGCGATCATGGTCGGCCCTTTCCGCTTCCCCGAGTCGGTTCGCGCGCCATCGGGCTACAGCGGAGTGATACAGCCAGTCATTGTTCACACGATTCTTGACCAGAAGGGAAAGGTTTTGGACGCCGAGGTTGTACAGAGCTCCGATCCGGCTCTCGCCGCGGCCGCGCTTGATGTCGTTTGGCATTCTTCCTATCTGCCTGCACAGCGGCGCGACCAGCATCTGCAGCGCGAGGCGTTCATTAGTGTGAGGTTCACTCCCACGTCCTAGAAACGAGAACATCGACCACGAACGACACGAAGTTGCACGAAGGAGATCTCTCTTTGATTTCTTCTTGGGCGCACTCCGCGTTTCAAACCCCTGGAAGTTGATCTGGTAAGCTAACGGTTTACTTCACATCCTAGGGAGTCCCCACTTCCGTATGAAGAACCGTTTTCGTCGCTCTGTCCTTATTTACTCACTGGCTATGGGCATCACCTTGGGCGTGGCCCCTGGGCCAGCCTCCGCGCCCGCAGATAAGGCTGATGTTCTGCTCTCCACCATGCAGGAGGAACTGCAGCGCGCGCAAACCAACTTAGGCAAACTGGACCCGGCCCCTTACTTTTTGAGCTATTCGGTGTACGACCAGAGTGTGGCCATGGCGGTGGGAAGCGAAGGGAGCCTGGTGAGTTCGACGCGAGCCCGGCGCCGGGCTGCGGACGTAACCATGCGGATTGGGACAGCGGCGCTTGACAATTCGCATGAACAGAATCGGGGCTCTGCGCGCGCTTCCGGAGCGCTGCCGCTAGAAGATGATCGCAACGCGATTGCACGCGAACTCTGGCGTCTCACCTACGAGGAATATCGCAAGGCGTCCAAGGCGTATGCCAGCGTCAAGACCAACACTCAGGTCGAGGCGAAGGAAGAAGATACGTCTCCGGATTTTTCCGCTGAGAAGCCTCCCACCCATGCTGACTACAAAAAGGTGGCAACCGCTCCCGAGCAGAAGGCGCTCGAAAAGTTTGTGCGGGAGTATTCGGCGCATTTTCGGAAGTACCCCTACATCTATTCGTCGATTGTGCTGGTTAGCGCGCAGAAAACGCGGTTCCACTTCCTTTCAACAGAAGGAAACCATGTGGTCACTCCCACCGCATTTGTTCGTGTCGCGATCCAGGCGGAAACTCGCGCCGATGATGGTATGGAACTGATGCGGGTAGAGACGTTCCAGGCGGAAAGCATGGACCACCTGCCTCCAGCCTCCGAGATCGCAGCCAAGGTAGAAAAGATGGCTGCGGATTTGAAGGCTCTGCGGGAGGCTCCGTTGGCCGAGCCTTTCGATGGTCCGGCGCTGCTCTCAGGCCGCGCCGCGGCGGTTTTTTTCCATGAAGTGTTGGGACATCGTCTTGAGGGGCACCGGCAGCGCGGCGAGCAGGAGGGACAGACCTTTACGAAGAAAGTAGGCCAGGCCGTGCTTCCGGATTTTCTGAGCGTGATCGATGATCCGACACAGCGAAAACTGAACGGCCTCGATCTTGGCGGCTGGTACGAGTTCGATGATGAGGGAATGCCGGCGACAAAAGTCGAAGTCATCAAGGATGGTGTGCTGAAGAATTTCCTGATGTCGCGCATGCCGATCAAAAACTTTGCAAACTCCAATGGACACGGGCGTGCTCAACCCGGCGCGATGCCTACAGGGCGTCAGGGCAATCTGATCGTATCGTCGACCAAGACAGTGAAAGACGCCGAGCTGCGGCAGAAACTGATCGAGGAAGTGAAGCAGCAGGGCAAGCCCTACGGTCTGTACTTCGAGGACATCCAGGGAGGCTTCACGCTCACGCAACGGTCGATGCCGCAGGCGTTTCAGGTCCTGCCAGTGCTGGTGTGGAGAATTTATGCAGATGGGCGTCCGGACGAACTGGTGCGCGGCATCGATATCGTCGGAACACCGCTAGCAGCCATGAACCGCATTCTGGTGACCGGCGACAAGACGGATGTGTTCAATGGTGTTTGCGGCGCGGAATCGGGGCAGGTACCCGTGGCGGCGGCTGCGCCAGCGATGCTGTTCTCCGACATCGAGGTACAGAAGCGCGCCCACTCGCTCAACCGCCCGCCAACGTTGCCGGCGCCCCCCGAGCAGGGCGCGGATTCCACAAAAGACTCGGGAGCAAAACCATGAAGACCGTACGCACATACTCCGTGCTGCTCCCTGTGCTGGTGTTTGCGTTGTTCGTGCAAGCCGCGGTTGCTCAACCAACAAGCGCCGACGCAAACGACGATCCTGTTCTCTCGGCGATGCGGGCCGAACTCGAGCGCTCGAAGTCACAGTTAAAGATGGACTCGGTCGCCGCGCCTTACTACATCGAATACAGGATTTTCGATGTGGACGAGTATTTGGCGGATACGGCGTTCGGCGCACTTCGAGGCGACGTGCGCACACGGTTTCGGTTTCTCCGCGTCGTGGTGCGCCTTGGGGACTACAAGCAGGACAGCTACTTCGGCCCGGGCGAAGGCACCCCCTACTTCATGCCGCTCGATGACGACATGACCGCGATGCGGCACCAACTGTGGATCGCGACCGATATTGCTTACAAGGCAGCCGCCGAAGCTCTGGCGGCAAAACAGGCGCAGCTCAAGCAGCTCACGATTGATCAGCCGGTGGACGATTTTGCCCACGCGGACCCGGTACAGTCGGCCGCGCCGCTGGTGAAGTTGGAGTTCGATCCCGAGCCGTGGAAGAAGATGCTGCTGGATGCGTCGGCGCTGTACAAAAACGATCCCGATATTGAATCTTTCGAGTCGGGGTTGAGGTTTCAAGCGCTCAACCGGTACTTCGTCAATTCGGAAGGATCGGTGGTGCGCAGCGGACAAAACCTTTACCAGATGACGGTCGCGTGCAGGACTCAGGCCGCCGACGGCATGAGCTTGTCGCGGGATAGCGGATTCTTCGTGTCGAGCATGAAGGAACTGCCCTCGGCGGCCGAATTTGTGGGACGAGCTGAAAAGCTCGTCCACAGCCTCAAGGACCTGCGCAACGCGCCGCTGTCGGAGGAGGAGTACCGGGGGCCGGTGCTGTTCTCGGCCGACGCCGCAGCTTCGGTGTTCGCCGACTTTGTGGGTGAGAGTGTTCTGGGACTTAAGCCTGAACTCGGCAAGAATGCGCGCACCACGGGCGCTTTCGCGGCCAGCTACAAGACTCGCGTGCTACCCGACTTTCTCTCGGTGATGGATGATCCGACGATTTCGTCGTATGCGGGACAATCGTTGCTGGGCCACTATGAAATCGATGATGAGGGCGTTCCGGCACAACGTGTTTCCCTGATTGAGCACGGAAATCTGGTCAACTACGATCTGGGACGCGCGCCAATTCGTGATTTTCCCGCCTCTAACGGACATGGTCGCGCCCGCATCCCAACGAATCCTCCCGGGCCGAGCTTGGGCAACCTGATCGTCACGTCGTCGCAGCCCACTTCCAAGGAAGATCTAAAAAAGAAATTGCTCGAACAATGCCGGCAGCGCGACCTGCCGTACTGCTACTACGTGGAGACGCTTGGCCCCAGATTGGCGCCTCGTCTGCTGTACAAAGTGTGGACGAAAGATGGACACGAGGAACTGGTGCGGGGAGCGGTCTTTGGAGAGCTGGATGTCCGGGCGCTGCGCAGTAGCCTGGTGGCCGCCGGAGACGATGTCTATGTCGAGAATCGCCCGACGAACATTCCGCACAGCATCGTGGCCCCTTCCATCCTGTTTGATGAACTGGAAGTGAAGCGCGCGAATCTGAACAAAGAAAAATTACCGGAGTATCCGGCTCCGGCCGTGAAATAGTGGACTGAGTTTCTTACGAGTGTGTAGCGCCGCCGTCTCGGCGGCTGTCCGGAGGCCATCTTGGCCTCCTGGCCCGCGGGGCCAAGATGGCCCCGCGACAGCCGGCAAGGATGCCGGCGCTACGACGCAGCCGCGGACGCTGCCGCCGCTGCTTCTTCCGCCTGGCGCACACGATACAGCGTGAACAACACCAGGAGCGATAACCGGCTCTCCGACAGCACTGCTACATGGTGGAGTTCTACCGACTTGTCCCGCGTGTGCAGTTGCAGCACAGGCTGTTCGGTATCGGTTGTGACAGTCCATACCGGATGCCAGCATCCGCGCGTCACCACCAGGAATGTCTGACCATCGGCGAAAGTCAGAGTGCCTTTGCCGCCCCACGCCGATTTGAAGCTGGCGATCGGCTGTTGTGAAGCCGCGTCGAGGATTTCCGCTTTATTGCCCCAAAACCCGCCACGGCGAATGACCCAGTTCTCGTTGGCTGTTTCCGCCAGGAAGGTCGACGACCACATGCCGGGCCGTCGAAGAGTCGCGACGATCTGGTCGTTCTGCTTGAGTTCGAAACCGCGCCAGTTGGCTGAAAAGGTGAATCCGCTCGAAACGGCGGTGGAGAGAGGAATCATAAACACCTCCGAAAAGGTATCTCGATCCGATTCCATGCTAGCACCAAGGTGTTAACAACGGGTTAAAGTCTAACTGGCTTGCAGTCAGGGCCTTCCCAGCGCAGCGCCGATGGTTTTGTAAGCGCTCGCAGCAGTAGGCGAAAGAGATACTTCAAGGCAAAGGCATCCTAGAAGATCAGGATGCCTCTGTTATGTAGCAGCGGACGAGCAATTCTTACTGCGCTTTGGGCTTCTGCTCGTCTTTCTTTGGAGGCTTCGCCGGCTGCTGTTGTGGTGGAGGACCTGGTCTGGCCTGAGGTGGCGGCGCGTGCGGCTGCTCGCGTTGTGCAGGCGGAGGGGCCAGCGGCCTCGGAGCGGGCTCGTTCCGCGGTGGCGGTGCAGGTTCGTTGTGCGGCTGCGCCTGCGGGCGATTCATCTCCGGCCGATTCTGCTGCGGCGGATTCGGTTGGGGATGATTCATCTCAGTCTGCGGTTGAGGGTGATTCACCTCGGGACGATTCGGTTGAACTGCGGGCGGCCGGTTGTAGGGAACCGGTTGGTTCGGCTGCGGGTGATACGACGGATTGGGCTGGTCCGGCTGTGGCCTATTATTCGACCGATTGAATTCGGGCCGATTGTTGGGCTGCGCCGACGGCGGACGATCCGTCTGAGTTGGTGGTTCGAACGGACGATTAGCAACCGGTTGCGGCCGGTTGTCGGGCTGAATGGGTTGCGGGCGGTTATTCGGCATCGGCGGATTCGACGGCTGAGGCCGATTCGCCGCAGGATTGTTCATGGCCGGGCGCTCGTTTGCCGCGGGCACAGTTCCGGCCGGCGGATTTGCCGTTCGGGTTCCTGCAGCCGGCAGCGGAGCAGGCCTGGCAGGTGGCGCAGTGATCACTCGAGGCGCCGACGCAGAGGGATTGGCGGCTCGCATCTGCTGGAGCTGCGGACGCGATACCGGCACTCCCGGATTCCGTGCGAGCACCTGCTGTCTGGATGCGAATGAGGGCGGTGGCGGCGGTGGTGCCGTCCTGGCGATCACCTGGCGCCTGGCCACTGCCTGCGGCGGCGCTGCCACACGGTTTGCGGCGTTGGCCTGCATTCCCATGACTGCTTGACGGCCGGGAGGCACGGCTGCGCGTGCGCTCACCGGACCTTGCCTTAGCTGGCTCTCATTCACTACAACCGCGGTCCGTGCCACCGGCTGGGCGGTAGCGAATGCTTGCTGCGGAACCGCAGTCACCCCTCCGCGAACGTTCCGATTCACGTACGTGACGTTGTTGATGGTGGTGTTGTTGTTGATGATCGTAGTGTTGTAGACGTTGGTGACGGTCGTGACGTTCACCGTAGTGTTCGACACGTTGACACGATTCACGTACCCCGGGCTTACGTGATACGAGGGCACATACACTTCCCGCGGCCCGAGCGGGAACCAGGCGACGTTGCCCCCGACTCCCACTCCAACTCCGCCGACGAAGGCGACTAGAGCGGGCGCATACACCGCATGAACTTCACGCGGGCCAGGTATCCAGCCCCACCGGCCACCGATCGAAACCCAGCGCCCGTAGTGAAACGGCGCATATCCCCAGTGCTCATCCTCGACCCAGGTCCAGCCCCAGGGATCGATCCACGCCCAGTGTCCCTGGTGATAAGGAGCCCACCCGGCATCGACTCTGGGATACCAGACGTATCCGTATTCGGGCGAGGGACGCCAGTCGCCGTTGTCATCGAGATCTTCGAAGCCGACAACCTGGCGCGAGCAGTACTGCGCCGAAGGAGAATCCTGGTAGTGGCGTTCGCGGTCGTAGCTCCAGCGATCAAACGGATCCGGATCGCCAATCTGCTCGACATCGGCATTCAGAGAATCGGTTCCGCGGAAGGTTACCCGTTGCCCCTGGTGGAGCGTGAAGCTCTGTCCGTTGCCGGTCGATTCGCCTTCTCCTTCACGAATCGTGACGATGCTATAGTCGCCGTTCTCCGAAGACTCGACGCGGTAGCGGCCGGGCCGATAGATGGTAAATGCCTGGTTGGGAGTATCGATCTCGTAGACATCGTCGCGATCGAGGTCATACACGCGGACGTTGATGGTGCCGGCGCTAAGCTGGATCTGCACGGTGTGGTCGTCGAGGTTGAGGAAAGAGAAACCGGTATTCGGAGCTAGATCGAGACTGGACGATCCCAGCTGTAATTCGGCGCGTGAGTCACGATCGGTCCAGAGCTTGTCGCCGGTTGTCATGGGGCGATTGCGGACCGCTTCCACCCATTCCGACTCGCCGGCCGGCTGGAAGGAAATGGAACCCTCCATGTGCCCGAGGCGAGCGACGCGGCTGGGAGGATCGTCCTGGTCCCGGTCCCGATCCTGTGCCTTCGCACCCAGCGAGCAGGCAGTGGTTAACGATATGGCGGTGATGAGCGCGGCAAACAGTTGGAGCGCTTTCTTGCGATTAAAGAGTCTGGTGTTGTTCATGATGTCGTTCACCTTTTCCCGAACGTAGAAACGTCGCACGCCCAATGTGTACGACCAGAGTTCTAGGGATATTTACCTCTCACGATACGCCACGGCCCGACCGTAACCAAGCTTACGTTGGATGCTGACCGCGACGCCCCCTTGACTACAGTGATTCGCTTTCCCGCACTGAGAACGAAGGTCATACGCTGCTACAATGCCGTGTTCCTGCAGACTTAGCGTCGGCCTCGAACTTCAAGGCCTGCAATGACGTACTGTGAGTAGGCTTGGAGCGGTCTCAGTCGTCCAAGCCTCTAGTCTCAGTTGGAAAGTCGCACTTTCTCCGGGGAGCGCAAGTGGAAGACGTTCAGGTGGTCGCGATGCTGGTCCGGCGCTGTATCGCCGGGGATGCCGCCGCCTGGGAGGAGATTGTGCAGACCTATAACCGTAGGATATACAACATCTGCTACCGCTTTGCCGGATCAGGGGACGACGCCCAGGACCTCACGCAGGAAGTTTTCATCAAGATGTATCGGACACTTTCGAGCTATGACTCGTCGAAGGGCGCGTTCGTCACCTGGGTCACGACCATTACCCGCAACCTGCTGGTCGACCATTTCCGCAAGAGCAAGCAGGACCGGATGACCGACTCGATGGATTCGACGGCGTCCGATCACGAGGACGCTCAGCCGCTCAGTGAGCAAATTCCGGACCAAAGTGCGCCCCCGGACACGCGGGTACGCCAGCGGGAGGTCTCAGAGACCGTGCACCACGCCCTGGGCAAACTTTCTCCCGAGCTTCGGGAAGCAGTGATTCTAAGGGACTTACAGGATATGGACTACAGGGAAATTGCCGCCGTTTTGAGGGTTCCGGAGGGCACCGTGAAATCAAGAATAAATAGAGGGCGGGCGGAACTTGGCCGGCTCCTACAACGTACCTATAGGCAGGTGATGTGATGCCAGATCGCATAAAAAACGATCACACCAGTAACGGAATCGAGTGCAACGAGTTCGACCTGCTCCTTTCGGACGCGCTTGATGGCGTTCTCAGCGGGCCGGAACTCGACCGCTTCCAGGCTCACGCCCGCACTTGCAAAACCTGCGGGCCGCTGCTTGCCGAAGCGGAAGCTGGCCGTACTTGGCTGAAGGGTCTCACGGAGGTGGAGCCTCCAGCCAGCCTGGTCAACAACATCCTGGCATCCACAACGGGCCTTGACACCCAACGCCTGCGGACGATGGCACGCGCGCCCCAGCCACGTGTTTCGTGGTGGGAGCACGCCCAGGCTTCGTTCCTGGAGCCGATGTGGGCTATAGTTCGGCAGCCGCGATTCGCCATGTCGTTCGGCATGGCGTTTTTCGCGCTGTCGGTGGGCCTGACCGTGGCTGGCGTTAAGCCGGCTGATCTGGGCCAGATAAGTCTGCGGCCTTCGGCGATCCGGCGCACGTACTACAACACGCAAGCCCGGGTCGTGCGCTATGTCGACAACGTCCGCGCAGTATATGAAGTGCAGGCCGCGCTCCGCGGGATCAAGCGCAATATCACTCCCGCCGAGCCCGGACCGGCCAAGCAAAAAGAACATAAGAACGACACAACACAACAGCCCGAGCAGAAGCAGGAGCGCAATTACAGCCAGACAGGGGAGAAACTAATTCTGGCGAGCGCTCCGCTGGGTCCATCTAATCGCGATCTGCCTGTAGTGTCGGTGACCACGTACAGGAGGTTCGTATGAACTGCGCCACTCACAGCGATCAAGCTGCAGTGGCTTTCTGCCGCACTTGCGGCAAGCCACTTTGTAACCAGTGCACCCGCGACGTCCGCGGAGTGATTTACTGCGAATCGTGCCTGGCGGCACGAATGGAAGGCGCCGCGTCGGCGCCAGGGTATGTTCCTCCTCCGCCACCGCCCAACGTGTATCCGCCGATTGGCGGGCCGTCGGCCTACGTGCCGCTTCCGCCACCTCCGGTCAGTTCCGGACCGAATCCGACAGTGGCGGGAATTCTGGCTGGATTCTTCCCATTTGGCGTGGGCGCGGTTTACTGCTCCCAATACGCCAAAGGCTTGGCGCACCTGGCGATCATGGTGCTGCTCATCATCGGGGTCAGCTCCGATGTGCCTTGGTACGTGCACATGGTTCTGGGCATCGGGATCGGTTTCTTCTACCTCTACCAGATCATCGACGCGGTTCGGACAGCCAAAGCGCTTCAGATCGGCGAAGCGGCACCGGATCCTTTCGGCTTGGGGTCGATGTTCGGTTCCAGCCCAGTGCCTTCAGTGCCCGGAGAGAAAAGCGACACGAAAGTTCCCGTCGCGGCCGTGATTCTCATCGGTCTAGGCGTGCTTTTCCTCATCAACACGGCTTTCGATTTCAGCCTTCACCGCTACTGGCCGCTGATCCTGATTGCTCTTGGCGTCTACCTCTTTGCCAAAAACTGGGGCCTGCTGGGCAACTATCGGCCTGGCTGCGTCTGCGAGCGTTGCCGAACGCGCAGGCTCATGGGTCCGGCAATCCTCGTCACCATTGGAGTGCTGTTCCTGCTGGACAACGTCTCCAGCATTGATTTCGGCAAAACCTGGCCGGCGATTTTACTGGTGATCGGGGTTGTCAAACTTGTGCAGAGCAACGCGTCTTACAACGGGCACGTTGGCCCGCTGCCGCCCGGACCAGGCGGCTATCCGCCAACGCCTCCACCTCCGCCTCCGGGCGCGCCACCGGCGTACCAGGGGACGCCGCAAAATCCGCCGGAACCTTCCGCGCAGAGCATGGATCCCTCGTCTGGGGAGGTGAAAAATGTCTAACCCGGTAGCGACACCTCCACCGCCGCAGTTCTCTCCGTTGCCACCGCTGCCGCCTCCGCGTCACCGCTCGTTTGCGGGGCCGTTCGTACTGATCGTGATCGGCACCATCTTCCTGCTGACCACGATGCGCGTGCTGTCGGTCGGAAAGTTGGCTCATCTGTTCGCCAGTTACTGGCCGGTGCTGCTCATCTTGTGGGGAGTGATCAAGATCATCGAGCATCAGCAGGCTCAGCGCGGAGGCTACCGCTCATCCGGAATCGGTGCGGGTGGAGTTTTGCTCATCGTCATGATCGTTGTCTTCGGCCTGATCGCGAGCCAACTGGAGCGCGTGAACTGGTCCGGATTGCGCGATGAGATCAACGTCGATGACGGCGATTTCCCCAACATCTTCGGAGATACCTTCAACTACAACGATCACCTCGAGGAGAATTTCCCGGCTGACGCCGGCCTCAAGGTCATCGACACTCATGGCGCAGTCAGCGTGCATGCATCGGATGACAACAAAATCACGGTCGTAGTGCGCAAGCGCATCGGGGCTGAGAACCAGAGTGACGCTGACAAGTACAACAGTGACACCAAGCCCACGATCACGACCATCGGTGCACTGGTCACTGTCGACGCCAAGGTAGAAGGTGCCGGGAATCATCCCGTGGAAACCGACCTGGATATTTCCGTGCCGAGGAAAGCGGCGGTCACGATCAGTTCCCGACGGGGTGATGTGAATGTCAGCGGGCGAGGCGGCAATGTCGACATCGCTGCGCAGCACGGTGATACTTCCATCGACGATGTCACGGCAAACGTTAAGGTCACTCAAGAAAAAGGCTCGGTGAAGATCGAGCAGGTTTCGGGTGACGTGCAGGTAGGCGGGCGCGTAAGCGACGTGACCGTGGCCGACGCGAAGGGCTCGGTGCAACTGGAGGGTGAATTTCAGGAGAGCGTGAAGCTCGAGCGCATCGCGAAAACTGTGACGTTCAAGTCTTCGCGAACGGACATGGAGTTCTCCAAGCTCGGAGGTTCGCTTGATTTGGACTCTGACGAACTCCACGCAGACGAGGTTGCGGGCCCGGTTCGTCTGACGACCCGCTCGAAGAATATCCGGCTGGAAGGCGTCTCCGGTGATGTCCGACTGAAAGACGACAACGGCACCATCGAACTGATCATGCGCGCGCTGGGTAATGTGCAGATCGACAACCGGAACGGCGACGTCCAACTGGCTGTACCCGAGAAGGCCGGCTTCCGTTTGGATGCGCGGACTCGCGGAGGAGAGATTCAGTCGGAATTCCCGGAGTTAAAGGTCGACAACGACGAGCACGAGGCCAAGGCAAGCGGAAGCGTCGGAAATGGATCATCCCATATCGTGATCACCAACGAGCACGAAGGAATCGAAATTCGCAAGGCGTCAGCTACGCCGCCCAAGCCACCTACGCCTCCAAACCCGGCCAAACCTGCCAAGGCGCTGCCGCAGCCGAAAGAGAACGTTCAGTCGACGGAGAACTAAAAAAGCAGGTTTCAAAGTTTCGAAGGTTTCAAGGTCGCAAAGCTCCCGAGATGAAGTCTCCACTTTGAAACCTTGAAACTATGAAACCTTGAAACCTTGCTTTTCTTTCGCCAGCTCCGTCACCTTTTCGAGCACCTCATCTTCACTCATCGATGTGGAGTCGATGACGACGGCGTCTTCGGCTGCTACCAGCGGAGAGGCGGCTCTGGTTCGGTCGCGGCGGTCGCGTTCCCGCAACTCGGCGGCGACGTTGGCCGCCACCTCGCCGGAAATTTTTTGTTGTGCCATGCGCCGCTGCTCGCGCACTACGGGATCAGCATCGAGGAAGACTTTCAGATCCGCGTCCGGAAAAACCTTGGTGCCGATGTCGCGGCCCTCCATCACGACTCCGCCCCCGGCACCCATTTCGCGCTGATGAGACACCATCCACTCGCGGACTTTCGGGTGCACGGAAATGCGGGAGGCTCCCTCGGTGACGTCGCGTTCGCGGATGCGGGAGGAAACGTCCTTCCCATCGAGCAGAGTGCGGTTTCCGCTGATCGTCGGCTCGAGTTGAATTCGGGAAGCATCCGCCAGCTGTACGAGCGCCACTTCATCATCGAACGACGTGTCTTTATCGATTGCTTTCAGCGCCAGCGCGCGGTACATGGCGCCACTCTCAAGATTGACGTAGCCCAGCTTGCGCGCGAGCCGCGCCGCGATCGTGCTCTTCCCCGCTCCTGCCGGGCCGTCGATGGCAATGATGAGTTTTCGAGAATGCTGATCGGCGGAATGTTCGTTCATGTCGCAGCAAGATTGTACACGGGGAATTCCCAGTCCATGTGGCGACGGCCGCCTCGGCCGTCCCGCAAAGGCGAAGCCGAGCGGACCCTTCCCGGTCGCCGCAGAGGCCACTAACGCGTGCTGCGTAACAGCTACGATAAGTCTGCTTCCCTCACCTGCTCGGGCTTCCATCCCATTTCCCGCAGCTTGCGGATGCTGAGGGAATCGTGCCTCTTCGCCAACCTCACACCTGCCTCGTCACGCACCAGATCGCAGTGATAGAAATCAGGCGCAGAAAGACCGAGAGCCCGATACAGGAGAATCTGCCTCGCGGTGGACTTCAGCAGATCGGCTCCGCGCACAACCTCCATGATACCCATTGCCGCATCGTCGACCACGACCGCCAGTTGGTAGGCGGGAACATCGTCACGCCGCCAGACAATGAAGTCGCCGAAATCGCGCCCTGCCGTCATTGTTTGCGGCCCGAGATGGAGATCATTGAAACAGATCTCCTCTCCATCAGGAACGCGAAACCGCCAATTCACCCCCACCGGCTCCCCGGATCGCACAGGCGATGCGGTGTGCCCAGGCCGTGTGAAGACGGACGCCTCGTCCGTCCCGCGATGGCGAAGCCAAGCGGCCTCGGGCACAGACCCTGGCCAGCACTTCCCCGAATAAATCGGCTCATCATCTCCATCATTCGGTGCGGCCGCCGCCAACGCAACATCCTTGCGCGAGCAAGAGCAGGGATAGATCGCCCCAATCTCGAGCAGCCTCTTCCACGCTTGCAGATAAAAACCACGCCGCTCACTCTGCGTGTAGGGAGCGGACGGGCCGCCGCAATCCGGCCCTTCCTGCCAGGAAATTCCCAGCCAGCGCAGATCCTCGATCATCGCGTCGACGAACTCGGCTCGGCAGCGTTGCGGATCCAAATCCTCATTTCGCAAAATCAAAGTCCCGCATCGCTCGGCCGCTCGCTGCGCCCCAATCCAAAATGTCCGCGCATGTCCGATATGGAGCAGGCCGGTGGGCGAAGGCGCCAGGCGCCCGCGATAGTGTCCAGGATTGAGTTGGTGAGACAAACTCTGATCGGCGATTATCGTGCCGCACTCCGCGGCGCCGACGACGTCACGATCTTCGCGGGCGTAATCTGCAGCATCGATTTCCCGCCGACGTGCACGAAGCTCAACTCCCGCGCTGCCAGCAATGCGTTCACCGCGTCTTTCACCTTCGAGCGGGCGATAAACTTTCCAAAGAAAGTTTCGAGCTCCGCCGGCTCCACCGCAATGGCGCAATCCAGATACTTCGACACCAGCGCGGAAAGCGCCTCAGGCACCGACAGCCCGACGCCCTCTTTCACGGCATCGGGCGCCCAGCGATGCAGCAGATCCCAGACCGAGCCTTCGCTGGCGCTGTAATCGACGCGCGTGATGCGGAGTTTGGACCACAATTCCGCCAATGCCTTATCGAGGGCCGCGACCGACAAGCCGCCGCCCAGCCGTTCCAGCAATTTCTTCTTCGAGAGCGCACCCTCGCTTTGGATCAGCGCAAACGCGTCGGACGCCAACTGCGAATAAAGCGACCGCGTGCCGGCCTTCGGAGCCAGCTTCGGATTCCGCTCGCCCATCAGCGCATAGAAATAAGGAAACACGGAAGCGGCGATCAGGAACCCGTTGTTCTCCTCAAAGAGATTCGCCTCGAAGACCGTCTTCTCCCGCAGCAGGCGCACCATCAACTCGGTCGCTTGAGAGGCCCGTGGATCCTTGAAGGCGTGCTGCCACTCGGGTAGGCGATCCTCCGATCCGACGAATGCTCCGATGAACGTTGGCACCAGCAACGCCGGCCGCTGCGGATACATCAGGCAGAATCCCACATCCTCCAAAAACGCGCGCGCCGCCTCGATCGTCCGAATGGACTTGCCATCCAGCCGCCACTTCTCGTGCCGCAGTTGCAGAAGCTCGAGATCCGTCATAAGGAAGCCGCGAGCTTCGAGCTATGAGCTGCAAGTAAAAACTTGAACTGCAGAGATTCGCAACTCGCGGCTCGTAGCGCGTAGCTCGAAGCTAGATCCTCTTAAATGCCTTCTGAATGTCCTTCACAGAATACCGTAACACCACGGGTCTTCCGTGAGGGCACGACATCGGGTGGTCCGTCTTCGCGAGTTCGGCCAGCAGCCACTCCATCTTGTTTTGCTCCAGCGGCATATTGACCTTGATGGCCGCGTGGCACGCGATCGACGCAGCGATGCGCGTGCGTATCTTCTCCAGGTTCAGCGACTGTTCTTCCGTGGAGAATTGATCGAGCAGTTCATGGAGCATGTATTCGACGGCGGCGGCCTCCACTCCCGCGGGGGCGACCTTGATGGCGACGCTGCGTGCTCCGAATGGTTCGGCCTCGAAGCCGTTGTGCGCGAGTTCTTCTGAGATTTCGAGAAAGACTGCCTGCTGCGCCGGCGACAACTCCAGCACGATGGGCATAAGCAGACGCTGGCTCTCGACTCTCATTGCCGCACGCTGCTTCAATATGCGTTCGAAGAGTACACGCTCGTGAGCCACGTGCTGATCCACGATCCACAGCCCGTCTTCGTTCACGGCGAGGATGAAGGAATTGCGAATCTGTCCCATCGGCTTGAGCGTGCCGAGAGCTGAGAGGGTGGGCTCTTCTTCGTTGACCTCGAGTGCTGGAGAGCATCCGTGATCGGGAACTGGATCGAACTGCTGGCGAGGAAGTGTCGCGCTGAAATCCGAAGCGAGCGGGACGGATTCCAATCCGCGAGCAACGGGGATCGCTGCATTCGCTTCGACGGCGATGCCTCCCTCGAACTGGAAACGCGTGGAAATCGGCGGCTGCGCCGGAGCCTGCAGGGCGAAATTGCCATCGGCTCCGGGCTCCCTCTGTCCCGTTTCCTGCGGCTGGACGCCGGAAGGCAGCGGCCCGTCTTCCGTTGGGCGCCAACTGGCTCCCGACGGTAAAGCTCCCGGAGTCAGGGCCTGGCTGGCCGTGGCGTGCGCGCGGATCTCCGCTACAAACTGCGGGACTGGGCGCGCTTTCATCAAAGCCCCCCGTACCGAGTCGCGCACGAAATCGTGCATCGCGCTCTGCTGACGGAAACGAACCTCGGTCTTCGAGGGATGCACATTGACGTCGACCTCAGCCGCGGGCAATTCCAGGAACAGCAGCACAACCGGGTACACCGTCGGCGGAATGATGTTTCGGTAAGCCTCGGTGAGCGCGTGCTGCACCAGGCGGTCGCGGATGAGACGTCCGTTGACGAACACAAAGATCGAATTGCGATTCAGCTTCTGAATCTCGGGCTTGGAGACGAAGCCGTGAACGCGCATCTCGCCGGGATCTTTTGGCGCCGACTCCTCGCCGTCCTCCTCTTCTTGTTTCCGCCGCCACGGTGGGGGCTGCGGGAGTCCCACGCGTTCGAGAGCCTGCCGTGCGGCCACGGGGATCAACTGGTCGAGCGTCTCTTTGCCAAAGACCTGATATACGCGCTCGCTGTGTCCCGCCACCGGAGGCGCGACCAGCATGGCGTTGGTGGCCGAATGCAATTCGAAATGCTTGTCGGGATGCGCCAGGGCGTAATGCGTGACGAGCGATGCAATATGAGAGAGTTCGGTCGACTCCGCTTTCAGGAACTTCTTGCGGGCTGGAACATTAAAGAAGAGGTCGCGGACTGTGATGGAAGTACCCAGGGGGAGGCCAGCCTCTTCCACGCGCGCGATCTTTCCGCCGTTGATTTCTATTACTGTGCCGGCAGGTTCTTCTCCAGCCCTGGTCTCCAGCCGCAGGCGGGAGACCGAGGCGATCGAAGGCAGCGCCTCGCCGCGGAACCCAAGAGTCGCGACGCTCAGCAAGTCTTCGGCGTTCTTGATTTTGGAAGTCGCATGCCGCTCGAACGCCAGCATGGCGTCGTCGCGCACCATGCCGCATCCGTTGTCGGTGATCTGTATGAGCTTCTTCCCGCCTGCTTCGACGCTGATCTTGATTCGCGTTGCCCCGGCGTCGAGCGAGTTCTCCAGCATTTCCTTTACAACAGAAGCAGGGCGCTCCACGACCTCGCCGGCGGCGATCTGGTTGGCAACGGTTTCGGAAAGAACGTGGATGCGCCCCATGGCTGGAACAGTTCTCAGTGGTCAGTTTCGCAGATGGGATGGAAAAAACAAAGGATGTGAGTCCTGAGCGAGCAGACGTCGGGCTAACCGGGACACGTCGAGGAATAGTATTTTCGAGACGTGGGATTATGACGGGGCTTGCAGTAGTGTTGACTCCATTCTGTCGATACCGTCTCCGAGAAGAATAGGTGCAGCGAGACGAGTGCACCAGACAACGTCAGGAGAACAAGGTCGATAACCGTTACAAGCTCCGGTACAACTTCCGATTATTTCTCGCCTAAAACTCTGCTTCTAAGGTGTTGATTTCCCGGTCGACGAACGCGCCGAAATTCACAAAAATTACTGCTTTGGTTGCGTTTTCAACAGCCGCTCTCTATTTCACTTTCACTCATTGCCCCCGGACTAAGCGGGGGTACGTACGGTAGCGTACAGAGTTCACCCTATTTTATTACGGCACCACAAGCGCTAATGTGCGACTCGCGTTTCATCCTGGGGCCGGTCAATGGGCTAGTGTCAGACGGCACTTGTGGCCCTCACTACTGTCCCCGGGGTCTCCTATTTCTAGCATCCCTCAGTTTTCAGACCAGAACAAATTGGCGCCGTGCCAACTGCGTGGACAGGATACTGACTGGACCACGGAGACTTAAGAACTACGACCAAGGGGCTGAAGCCCAGCTCATTCCAAGCGCTTTTGCGCGGCCCTTGAAGGGCCGCTCTTCCACGGTGCTGCATACTGCTCCGAGCTTCTTAAATCTCGAAGAACGTCCGATATGGAAATTCGTTGAAACGCGCCCCCTGCTGGATGCACTATGCTTCGACAGACTCGGAGGCTCCATGAATCGCTACTGGTCTGGTTTGCTCGTCGCAGTGGCACTTGCCGTCATTCTCTCTTGCCACCACAATCCGCCTAATTACCCGACCGGCGCCATTGAGCTTCATTACTACGCCCAAGGGCCGTGGCCCGTCACCTCCAGCGAGAGTCCGACTCCGTGCGATTCCCTGGGCAATAAGTGCGTATTCTTCTATCCCAGCAACCTGGGCGCAAATGGATTCCTCCACCCGATCCTCACCTGGGGGAATGGCAGCTTTGGCACTCCCAAGCAGGCCGAGTATTTCCTCCGGCATATGGCTTCGTGGGGGTTCGTCATTGTGGCCAGCAAAGATCCCATGACTGGCCCCGGGCAAACCATTCTCGACGCCGCGAAGTACATGGTCGCCGCCAACTCCGATTCCACCAGCCCGTTTTTTCACAAACTCAACATCAACCAGGTCGGTTCCTTCGGACATTCCCAAGGAGCAACCGGTGCCGTCAACGCCCTGCTCAAGTCAGGCGGGCTGATCAAGACCGTGCTGCCCATCGAAATCCCGGCTCAGATCTACGGCAATTCCACCAATTTTTTCAACCCCGCCAGCCTGACTGGCTCCATCTTCTTCGTCGACGGCTCCGCCGATTTTGTCTCGCCTCCGCTGCAGGGTAACGGCGTCACCGGACTGCAGTCGATCGACGCCTACTATCAGGCGGTGCCCAACTCGGTCACCAAGGTGAAGGGCACGCTAATCGGTCCCAGTCACAACGATCTTGGCGGACAGCCCGACTGCTCGCAAGCTCCGTTTCCTTGCGTCAATGGCGTCTACGGATATCTCGGCTATCCCACTGCCTGGTTCATGGATCGTCTTCAGGGCGACACCTACGCCCACGGTGCCTTCGTCAACCCCACCGGGGAAATGTTCACTGAGACCACCAATTGGGAATACGTAGCCAGTAATGTCCCGTAGAGATACTGCGCTGGGATGATCTTCTAGAAAGTGCGGTCGGGGACGGACAACTCGGCCAGCCAGTAGCCTGATGTAGCAGCAGCCTGGGCGGCTTGCTGGCGACCCGCATCGTCCATGGTCTTCAGGACGGCTTCGCGACGCTGTTGAAATGCTTTCTCCAGATGCGCGCCGTAGTAGCTGCCATCCTGGCGCATGGCGTATCGTTTCACCGATTCAGGGCTGCCGATCTTCAGCGTCTCGCCCAGTTCCAGACCCGTTTCGCGGAAGAACTCGCTGTCCTGCGCATCGGGCACGCCAAACACGAACGGTTCTCCCCAATCCAGTGCATTCTTGATCATCCCCGTGGGATATTTTCTCAGCACTTCGAGCCCGCCCCGGTTGAGATACTCCAGCAGCAGCACGCTGCCCGGAGCGGATTCCGCAGCGATCGCGCGCAGGACTTGCTTCATCCCTTCTTCGGGGACGTACATGCTGACGCCCTCGCAAATGTAGTAGGTCTTGCGTCCGGGCTGGAAACCGGCGCGGCGCAGCACCTCGCCGAGGCTGTCCCGCGCGAAATCGATCGGGGCATAAACCACGTTGGCTGGCGCGCCGCCCAGGGCCGCCTCGACGCGCCGCTTTTTGTACTCCTGGGTGGCACCGTAATCGATCTCGACAACGGTGACGTCCTTCAACAGTTCGGTGAAGCGGTGGGCCCGCGTATCGAATCCGGCGCCCAGGATCACCAACTGTGTCGCTCCGCCGCGCACGGCGCGCTCCATTAGTTCGTCGATGGAGCGCGTCCGCACCAGCATCAGCCAGGCGAAGCCGAAGACATCGGGATCGTTAATGGCTTCCTGAAAATCCCGGTTTAGAGCCTTGCTGATGGGATGATCGGCGATCAGGGCCGACTCAGCCGGGCCGATCAGCCGATCGGCGACCTAGTCGGGATTGCGCACGCTGGCATCGGGCTCGCGCGACCCAAACGCACGCGCCGCGGCGGTTAGAATCGAGGTGCGGGAGGGTAGTCCGTTGGCTTCCATTCGGCAATTATCAAATATTTCGGACTGCACCACACGGTCACCTGTGGACAGCCTGGACGGCACGGCTGAACAGGGTGCGGAAAAAGTCGGTCAGGTTATGGACTTTGGATGGCGCAGCGCAAAAAAGCGGTCAGGCTATCGACTTTGGGTGGCGCAGCGCAAAAAGGCGGTCAGGCTATCGACTTTGGGTGGCGCAGCGCTTTCAGCGCTGCGATAACCGCTTTGCTTTGAATGGCGGCTTTAGCCGCTGAGGTCAAGTTGTGTCTCGTGAAAGAGTTCTCTCGCAGGCTGTGAAGTCGCGCCCCTACCCAAAGCCAGTTAGGAGACAGGTTCTCAGTGGCCGGGTAATCAGACACCTCTGGCCGGATCACTTCGCGTCCGCCACCTTCTCCCGGTCTTCGTTATACGTCTCGAACTTTTTCGCTACGGGCTTTAGAGTCGGATAGAACTGCACGAACGTGTGCTCCACCGCCGCGTGCGCGTCGTGGCACGAGAAGCAGCTATTGCCGTGCGCCATGGCGCCGGATGACTTGCTGTCAGCCGCGAAGCCGTAATACGCCCACTTGTCGGGATTATGGGCTGAATCTTTAACCTCGACCGCCAGGCCCATGAGATCGGTCTGATAATGGCCCTTCTGGTTGATCGAGCTGCGGCTGGCGGCATCGCGTTCATCGATGACAAACATGCTCTGCTCCGGCCATTTGCCCGACTTTAGAAACTCGTCGTACGCCCAGCGCTGCACGAAAACGTTCGTGAACATTTCGTGACTGCCGGGTTCGGGGCTGTAATTCATACCATATCCAGCCGAAAGAAACATCCATTCGCGATAGTCAGCGGGCCGCAGGAGCTCGCCTTTCTCGTCATACTGCGGCTTCGGCGTCTTTTCTTCAGGAGCTGCGGCCAGCATAGCCAGGCAAACCACCCCGAGCACGACCAGATAGAGAATTCTCTTCATAAAGGCCTCCCCATATGAGGCAGCTTAGTTTACTGCGCGGGACTTGTCTTGAACGAATTAAACATCTAGAGCTCTTTTGTTTTGCTGTAATTCATGCGATGTCATCCTGAGCCGCGTCCTTTGCGGCGACGGACCTATGCAACTTGCTGGCAGCACCGGCGCAGCGACGGAGTAAACGGTCCTAGCCCCGAAACAGTGAACGATTGTTGACCATTATCTGCGGGCGCCGTCTGATCATTCGTGCCCGAATCGGCCCAGCCCGGCAAGATCCTGCGCGGAGGGGAGTTCTATTCTCCCGTTAAAGCGCGCCTGAGCGCGGGCGAGGTGGTGCTCTCGGAACTCTGCCAGCCGGTTGCGCGCTCGGTGCCCCGCCACGAGCATGAACTTGCTTACGTGACCATCGTCCTCCACGGCCATTACCGGGAAGGAGATCGCGGCAAACTCGACGAACTCCGGCCGCTTACCGCAGTCTTCAATCCCGTCGGTGTGGCGCATTCCACCGTCATCGGCCCTGCGGGAGCATCGATGTTCACGATCGAGTTCCGCACGGAGAGCCTGCGAGAACTTGGACTGCCTCTTCCCGATCGCACAACGTTTGATTGTGGCGTGGGGGCCATGCTCTGGCCCGGGCTCCGGCTGTTTTCGTCGTTCAAGAACCAGAGCGCGCATTCTCTCATGCTGGAGGCGAACGTTTTTGAGTTGCTGGGGGCGATCATGCGGCGGGATCAATCGGCAGAGCGGACGCCACCGCGATGGTTGACGCGCGTGAAAGATCGTTTGCATGCGGAGTTCTGCGAGCGGGTCCGTATGCGCGACCTGGCGCGTGAAGCCGGAGTCCATCCCGTCCACCTCGCCCGGACCTTCCGCAAGTTCGAGAGGCGGAGTCCCGGCGAGTATCAGCAGCATTTACAGATTCGCGTCGCCTGCGAGTTATTACGGAAGCCCGAGTGGCCGCTTGCCACTATCGCCGCCGAGTGCGGCTTCGCCGATCAGAGCCACTTCACCCGCGCGTTCCGACGCATGGCAGCCACAACTCCATTGCGGTTCCGGCAAGCGGTTGTTCCAAAGACCATGGCGGCGTGAAATGAAAAGGCGCTCCGAGCGGAGCACCTTGTGTTGAATGATTCGACTGGATTACGGGACGACCACGAGTTGGAAGGTGGTCTGCCGCGTTAGCGACCCGGAAGTACCCTTCACCGTGATCGTGTAACTGCCGGTTGGGGTTCCAGGATCCTTCGGGCCGCTGGAGCTGCCCCCGCAGGAGCCGAGCCAGATTGTCGAGAATCCCAAAACCATCAGGAGGCCCAGGAAACGCACGCCGCGCACTGAACGTTTGCGCGAAGACGCGACCAACACGAGTCCGAGAAGTCCGGGCAACAGGGTTGCATAGAAGATGCGCGAGCCGCGATCGAAGCGTCGCTCGAGCCTGGCGACCGGAGCTGTGGTGGTGATGGCGAAGCTGGCGGCCTGTGTGCTGGCGATCGCGGTGGTAGGACCCGTACAGGTCGATTCCGAAGCGGCGTCGGTGCAGGTGTAAGTCACCTGTCCGGTAAATCCATTGAGGGCAGTGAGGTTCACTGTCGCCGTGACGGGCGATCCCTGGGCTACCTGGTAGCTGCCTGCCGTGGGCACAAGCGTGAAACCGGGAGCCGTGCCCATGGCCTGCGCCAAAACGAACCCGTCCACCGAACCCAGGCCGGTGACTTCATCGTACCCGACAGCTGCATTGAAACCGTATTGAAACGGGGCCGTCGCAGGGCAACCAGTCGTCCCTTGAGTGCAAGGGACAATGTTATTTCCAGTCGTGATGTCATGAAATGCCGCTGGGGTATTCGCAGCCACCGAATAGAGAGTGGGATTGACAGGCGCGAGTCCCGTGGGAGGAGTGTTGCCTAGGTACTGATTGATTAACGCCAGAATGGCGCTGAAGGTTGGAACAGCCGCCGAAGTTCCGCCCACTGCGGTGAGACCCCCACCGGCGCCGGTTCGGAATCCAGCCGTACATGTCGAAACGATGGTGCCAGTCTGCTGGTCGTCTTCAGAACAGAACAAATAGGGGTCGTGATCGGCCGAAGCGCTGAGCGCTATGTCCGGGACCTCGCGCATAGTCCCGGCACCGCCCTGCCAGCTCGGCTTGGTGAAGAGGATACTCGCGCCGCCGCCGGTCGCCGCCAACCCGCCACCATTCGCGAGAGAAAAGGCAGTATCGTTCCACGCCGTTTCCGGAATGTACTCCAGAGCCGAAGAAACGGTGTCTGATGACGTGCCCGCCGCCGACCAGTAAGGCGGATTTCCACCGGGAGGATTGTTGGTGGTGTTGGTGGGGCTGTCGGCGGAGAACTCCGTGCCGCCCGCGCCGGTCGCTTCCGGTATGGAGGCCGGGACGTCGACGGCCAGGCCTTGCGTGGCTGATGCGCCAGTGTCGCAATCCGCGGCGCCGGCGTCACCCGCCGGGCCCACCAGGGTCACTCCGAGTGTCTGGCCGGTTTGCACCCAGGTCCGAACCATCGCCGCGAACCCGGCGTTCTGTGCTTGCAGTCCCTGTTCGCAAAATCCATAGCTGGTGCTCACAAAGGGGGCGGCCGGAGTATTCGAGGTACCGCCCGTCAAAGCAGAATTCAGAGCGTCCCACACACTGTCAATCCGGCTCGTGCAAGTGTCGCCACTCCCCAATCCCGCGTAGACAAATGTGATGCTGGCGTTCTTGGCTACTCCGCCGGACCATTCCAGATCCAAGTCCGATTCGCCTTCATCTCCCGAGCATCGGGTTGCAGTACCTTCCATCAGCGTCATGGTCACGGTACTGGCCTGTAGTCCCGCAGCGCTGCGGAAATTGTTAAGGTCCGAGGTGGCGACCGTGGACTGCCCAACGACCGCTATTTTTTGCCCAGTACCATCGCTTCCCGCCGTATAGAGCGCATTCAGATCGTAGATGGTCGCAAAGTCGGCCGGGGTCAGAAAGTGATTCCCGCTAACGTAAGAGGTGAAACTCGGTCGCACCTTCGCTCTTGGCTTGGGAGCGAAATCGTTCAAATGTCCCACATACAAGAGAGCGCCCGACAAGGCCGCCGGGACCGAGGGATTCATCGAATTCGCCAGATGAACCTCGCCGTTCACGAGATAGTTGTGCATCTCGAGCCTGAAAACAGATTCGATCTGCGCCACCGTTCCGTCGAAGCTAATCTGGTTGCGGTTTTTGGCAACTTTGATATTCGTGAAACCCAGTGAATCGATCCAGGAAACCACCTTAGTCACGTCGTTGTCGGTCATGCCGAAACGCTTGGCGAACTGCGCGGTCGTCAGATATTTGTGATAGTTCGGCGAAGAGCGATCCGCCAGTTGCGCCAGGAACTGGTCAAGATCCCCCTGCTGGGCGGGAGACGGCCGAAAATTTAGCGAGATTCGCTCAATCAGCCGGCTGCCATCCGCCCGTCCCAGGTCGTTTTCAAGTCTCGCAAGGTTGTGGACGTTGCCGCTCATTTGAACCTTGGGGCCACTGGCTAGATCGCCATTGATCCGGTCCTGAGCCACCGCATAGCTGAACATTGAGAGGATAACGGCAGCGCACACCAGACACACAAAGGCCCGACCACTCTTCACCATAGACGTTCCCCTAAATTTTCGGTTTGCATTAACTGGCTGTGACCAAGATTATCGGCTTGTCTCTCGTTCGATCAAGTATCAGAGGTTGAAGGTTGTATGGGAATCGGCACTTGACAAACTTTGACGATGCCAAATCCAGTGTTTTCTGCAAAACACGGATCAATCGGGGACATAAATGGGACTCTGACCTGCACTTCCGGGTAAACTTCCTGCGCTTTCGGCATCCCGCTGCCGTATACTCCCCTCGCAAACCGAGCATGCCCGCGGCCGACGCCTCAAAAGCGCGCCTTGCCTACAT